>Ga0206825_1012_pt2 | contig 37802 bp, 38 predicted proteins | sample Alteio_BWOrgCont_79_FD_152875 | JGI IMG/M metagenome (GOLD analysis project Ga0206825, IMG submission 152875) | Enriched cells from forest soil in Barre Woods Harvard Forest LTER site, Petersham, Massachusetts, United States -... | ecosystem: Environmental > Terrestrial > Soil > Temperate forest >...
TGATAAAGCATGTTTATCCTCCTTGAATTTTATTATTCGAAGCGCCCGGCGGATTTTTCGGCGTTGATCGCAGGCAGCCCCCGTGGCTTATCGGCTTCCGGAGCCTTTAAGCCTCTGCCCCAATCAGTGGGCACTCGAATAATATTGAAATTAAGCAACCTTTGGCCCATAAGCCTCAAGCACTTTATGTGTAATTAATAAACGAATGTCTTGATTAAGGCAACGCACCCGCTCGTACCATCGCTCATTTTTGCCTTGTTCGGTAGGCATAGAAACAAATAAGCTTTTCTTGCCCTGGACTATCCGTATCCCTTTAATCAAAAGAGCGTCGTTAATCCCTATATCCACAAAAGCTTTAATCCGGTTATTCTTTTGTAAACGATGGATCTTGATGACCTTGATATTAATCGATTCAACTGGCATATACTTTCTCCGGAATTTCGAGAGCATTAATTTGATTAAATGAAGTATAATCAATATTTGATTATTTGTCAAACATTAAATTGATTTTTAACAAAATAGTAGATTTTGCTTGTAAAAAAATCAATAAATGTTAAAATTGATTAATCGTCATTATTCTTAACAAAAGGACACCATATGTATATAGGAGAAAAGCTACACGCAATCCGCAAGGCCAAAAAAATATCGCTGACCGAACTGTCGGAAAAAAGCGGTGTTCAGATGGCAACATTGAGCCGTATTGAAAACAAAAAAATGATAGGCACCCTCGAATCCCATATCCAAATCGCCAAAGCCCTTGGGATAGACGTCACCGAACTTTATAAAGGGTTAAGCCATCAAAACGCGATCATAGACTTTGGGAATGACAAGAATACCGATGTTTTCACCCATAGCGATGAAGCTTCTTTTGAGATACTGACTAAAAACATCATGAACAAAAAAATGATGCCTACTCTCGTACGCATTGAAGAAGGCGGAAAAACCAGTAAAGAACAAGCCCAAGGCGGAACGGAGAAATTCATTTTTGTCCTGGATGGCCATGTTGAAATCAACATCAACGCCCAAGTATTTATTCTACACAAATATAATACCCTTTATTTTGATGCTGCCCTGCCTCATTTTTATCGTAATATTGGAAAAGGAGTAGTTAAGCTTATTAGCGTAGGGACCCCCGTGTCCCTTTAACAAACAAAGCCGCCTTACTTTAAAAAGCAAGGCAAACCGCCGCCCCTATATGTTTCACAACCATTGTGAAGCAAGAAATAGGGCAAATTGGCAGGAAGGAAACTCTCAGATGGGAAATCCAAAAATCCTTATTTGCGATGATGAGGAAGGTATCCGCGAATCACTAAAACTTGTTTTAGGAGACCATTACAACCTTATCGCCGTTGATTCAGGCGACATGGCTTTAGAAGTTTTATCTCATAGCAAAGATATCAAACTCATGCTTCTAGACATCAAAATGCCAAAAACCAATGGCTTGAATACATTGAAAGAAATTAAAAAGAAATTTTCCCAGTTAAAAATCATCATGGTCACAGGCTACAAATCCGTAGAAACCGCAGCCGAAGCCACCCGCTTAGGCGCTTGTGGGTATATTGTTAAGCCGTTTAAATCAGAGGAAATATTGGAGACGGTTAAAAAGAATTTGGAATCTTAAGACATGTCGATTCTAGCATGTCATTGACCTATCAAATGTCATTAGGAAATTTTTTTCGATTGCTTTTGCCATAACTCCCGCGATAGGATAAATTCGCATACTTGTCTTAATGACTTTCAACATATGCCTTCTATATTTGTTTTAAAAATGCATCTTAATCCTTACACGTTCTTACCTTTACTCTGCATGCTACTTCCGATTACTTGCGGACTGTTCGTCATTATACAAAATCCAAAAAGTAAATTAAACCGCATATTCTTAGGAATATGCACAACCTTTGCCGCTTGGTTTTCACTTTATATTCCCTGTAATTTTTATTGTACTGATCAATTCTTAATAACCTGGTCAAAAATATCTTTCTGTTTTATATCTTTTGTCCCGATCACAACCTTTACATTTATTAGTACTTATTTACAAACACCAAAATATAAATTCTGGATTAAAATTAATTCACTTATTGGCCTCACTTTTTCTATCCTGAGCTTAACAACTAATTGGATTATCCAAGGAATTATACATTATCCTTGGTTTCCATATCCACATGCTGGAATCTTACATCCTTTTTTAGTCTTACATTGCGGTTATTTAATCTGTCTTACTTTAAAAATCATGTTCGATGCCCTCCACAGCCAATCACTATCTATTAAACAACGGAACCATCTAAAATACATGATAAGCTCGTTCTTAGTTTTAGCTTTTTCAATACTTGATTTTATAGCTAACTATAACATACCATTCTTTCCAATCGGATATATTCCCGTATCAGCTTATTTAATCATCACTACCATCGGTATTATCCGACATCAATTAATGGATATTCAAATTGTGATTCAAAAGAGCCTTATTTATACATTACTCATTTCTATTATAACAATCTTCTACTTAATCTCTATTTACGCCACCGAACACATTTTACAATCGATGTTTGGCTATAAATCCTTAATAATTTCAATGATCTCAGCCACTTTTATTGCACTTATTTTTATTCCTCTTCGTAATTTCATTCAATATTTTATAGAAAAAACTCTTTTCAAAGGAAGTTATATGCAAATCACCAAAGAAAATGAACTTTTAAGACAAGAAATTACTCAATCCGAACGAATAAAATCCATCGCTATCTTAGCCAGCGGCATGGCTCATGAAATAAAAAACCCTCTTACACCCATCAAAACCTTTAGCGAACAACTGCCTTCCCGGCTTGATGATAAAGAATTCTTACTTAAATTCTCTAGAATTATCAACAAAGAAGTTGACCGCATTGACAACCTGGTCCAGGAACTCCTAAATTTTGCCAAACCCTCTCCTCCACAAATTAAAAAAACTAATATTCATCAATTAATTGAACAAACCCTGGATTTTCTAAATAATGAGATTATTCGTCATAAAATTAATTTAAATACATCTTTTGAAAATAAAAATCTACTGATCAACATTGACTCCCAACAAATTAAACAAGCACTTTTAAACATATTTCTCAACGCCATTGATGCTATGCCCGACGGCGGCATATTGAGAATTGATTTACACATCAAAGAATCTCTTGTCATTGAAATCTCTGATACCGGCTGCGGCATTAACCCTAAAGACCTTCCCTATATTTTTGACCCTTTCTTCACAAAAAAAGATCACGGCACAGGCCTTGGCCTATCTATTACTTACGAAATCATCAAGAATCATAATGGAAAAATATTTGCGGAAAGTATACTTGGAAAAGGAACTACTTTTAGGATTGAACTTCCACTCTAAAGCTCACCTTTATTAAAAAGCATTACCAGAGCATCAACAGGCTTATGATTAAATTGTTTATCAACACAGGCCTGTATTTCTAAAACAGCTTTTTCCTTACTTAAACCTTTGCGATAAGGCCTATCTGTTGTCATGGCATCAAAAGTATCTGCGACTGCAATAATAGCTGCGATCATCGGAATATCTCCCCCTTTTAATCCTTCAGGATATCCCTTACCATCATAACGCTCATGATGATATTTAACACCATTGATAACTTCTTCAAACCCCGTTAAAGGGGCAAGGATTTCAGCACCACGGGTGGTATGACTTTTCATTATTTCATATTCTTCGGGTGTTAATTTATCCTGTTTAGAGAGAATTGCTTCAGGTACGGCAATTTTGCCAATATCATGCAGCAGCCCGGCAATGTATAAATTTTCAAAGAATTTATTTGGAAAATCATAAGCTTGTGAAGCCTCCATTTGACGACCGATAGCCAAAGCATATTTTGTTACACGTTCAGTATGTCCATGCGTATAGGTATCTTTGGCTTCAATAGCTGAGCCTAAGGCTATAGTCGTTTGAATAAACAGATTACGGTTACGCTCAGCTTCCCTTTTTAAATCCTCGAATAACTGAGCATTACGGATAGCCATGGCCACATCAGAAGCCAAAGCAGAAAAGAAATCGAGTTCTTCTTGATCAAAACGACTACCATCATGCTTTTCACCTAGAAGCAAAATAGCCATGAGCATGTGTTGATGGTAAGCAGGCACACAAGCAACCGCGTTAAGCTTAGGCAATTGCTCGCTAACACTATGCAAAAGCTGTTTGATCCCATTCCCATTAGAAATAACACTTTCTTTCCAAAGAAGCTTATTAATATCTTCCGCCACAATGGCATTACGATTTTCAAATATATATTTATACTCTTTTTGGATAAATAACTTAACGAGAGGGTTAGTTTTATTAAAACGTATCAACCCCTCAGGAATACGTTCACCTATCCTCCCTCGAGAAATTGATAATACATACGAATCTTTATACGGGTCATAAAGAATCATACCTGCATGCTGAATATGGACTTTTTGGACTATTGACCGAACGATGAGCTTGATCAATAAGCGAGGATCATGGATCAAAATCATTCCCTTTGATGCAGATTCCAACTCTCGCTTATAATCAATCTTTGTGGGAGGCATGTCAGTTATTCAACTGAGCTAGAACTATTTTTTCAAGCTCCTCGAGGATAAAAGGCTTATGGATATACCCAACCACACCTAGAGCATTGGCTTCTTTAATAGTCTCCTCGTCTTCAACTCCGGAAACCATAATAACTTTAACAGATGGCTTACTTTGACGAAGCTCACGCAATACCTCGATCCCCGTCATTTCTTCCATCCTAACATCCAGCAATATTAAATCAGGCCCCTCTTTTGAAATCAACTCCAAAGCCTGACGGCCACCGGAGGCAACAAAAACTTCTATTTTCCGTTTTTTAAAAAAATTACGGGCAAATTCGCGAATGTCAGATTCATCATCAACAATCAATAATTTAGCCATCGATTTAGTCTACCGAAAACATCATCCAATAGCAATAGGCAAACGTAATTTCATCTGTGTGCCATGCATGTACTTGGAAACCATTTCTACCCTGCCGCCATGATTATCTTCAACAATTTTCTTAATCACATAAAGCCCAAGCCCAGTACCTTTTTTACTGGAGAGTTTTGTCGTAAAAAAAGGCGTAAATAATTTCCGAAAATCATCATCTTTAACGCCTATGCCATTGTCTTCGAAAATAACTTGCGCGTAACCATCTTCTTTCAAAACACGCACTTTTAAGGTAGGCAAATACCCGGGTTCTTTCATCTCGTTCTTTCTTTGCATCATGGCATCATAACCATTATCAATCAAATTAAAAAACACTTCCTGCAGTTGAGTAAAATTACCTTTGATTTTAGGAATAGTAGAAGGATCATACTCATGTATTATTTTTAATTGATCTGTTTTAATCTTAAATTGGGCCATTTCCAAAGCAGATTTAAAAACAGCAGGAACGTCAATCGCTGTAAAGCCAGCCTCCCCCTTACGAGTATATTTCAAAAGCCCCTGAACAATTTCGCCCCCTTGAATTACGTTATCTTGCACACGCACGAAAGCTCGCTCTAACTCAGCCAATACTTCTTTCATTTTATCCGCAGACATCTCATTTTGATTCAAATGTATTGTGTCTATAGCATCCCCAGCAATGAAACCCAACGCATGAAAACGATTATTAATTTGATGCGAAAGCCCGTCTGCCATTGTCCCAATAGTAGCCATTTTCTCAGCTTGAAATAATTGTTCATGGGTCGACTTCATATCTTCATAAAACTTTGCATTCTCAATAGCCAAAGCCGTTTGATTAGCCAAAATGCTAAAGACACCAAGGTCATCTTCAGTATAAAGCTTTCCTGATTCTTTTTTACCCATAATAATTATTGCAGTCAAGTCTTGGTCAATAAAAATAGGCACAACCAAAGCCCCCTCAAAAGAAGAAATTATTTGTTCAATCTTAGCCAATTCTAAATCTTTAAAATCCTCTGCCCTTTGCTTAATTTCTTCAAAAATAATAAGGTTCCTATTATTGCATAAATATTCCACTAATGGAGATTTTTCATCGATGTTTTCAATAAAAAGGCTCTTTCCAGCCTTTCTTTTAGATGCACCCAAAATATATTTCTTTTGATCAGCATGATAAATATAAATCAACGCGTGGTCAATTTGAATAGCATGTGTTAATACATAGACAATCATGTTTAACAATTTCTTTAAATCCTTAATCTTTCCCATTCCAGCTGATGCTTGGCGCAAAGTAGATTGATAACGCCGTTGCTCTACAAGTATCCGATCTGCTGCTTTTTTCTGAAAAAATAAATATATATATGGACCAGCGGTTGCCAACACTAACAAAGTTAACATTGGCACCCAAAACCATTCTTGATTAAACATTCTTATTAAAAAGTCTCGACCCCATACTACTAAAGCAAAAGGGATACCAAGGACAAACAAATAGACAAACAAAAAAATACTAGTCTGAGTAATAACAAGCTTAATGTTCATCAACTCATAACGCACTATACTATAACAAATAATAATCAAGAATACCGTAGTTGGTATAAAACCTAGCGGGTATGTCCCTAGTGCATAATTAGGCAGAAAATCGATAGAAGCAAGAATAAAAATTGAGAAAGCAAAAAGCACATATTTCAATTGTTGGTTTCTAATTTGAGTATTCTTTACTTTATGAAACAAAAGTTGATACGCGATTTGCGAAACTGAGGCTGTACCCATTCCAAGAAAGAATATTAAGAAATACGGATGGATTTTCCCAGCTTTGGGATAAAATCCCCAAGAATAATTATAAAGCCCATTTATCAATAAATTTGTCTTTAAGACCAAAGCACAAAGCACAAAACCTACTAGATAATTTAAAAATATAAGCCATCGCATTGACTTTATTTTTAATAATATAGTTGTAAATTGAAAATAAGTAATAGGTAAAAAAATTATGCCTAAATAGCCTAATTTAAACCAAAATAAAGCACTTTGAATTTCTAAAGATTGATACGCTTTAGAGTAGCTATACAACCAACTCGCCGCACATATAACTATTAAAGAAAAAGATATGTTAACTAAAGACCGAAAATTCTTAGATATAACAAATACAAACAAAGCTAATAAAAGATATGAGGTAAGCAACGGCAGGAGAAAAAAATTATTAATATGATGACTAATCATTGATCTTATTTAATTATAAATTTTTTGTTAATTGCATAATCAATTAATCTTGCAATAAATCTATTATTCACAACTGGATATCTAAAACCATATTCTTTTAATTGTCTAATGGTTTTTCTCGCATTAAAAACTGTCTTAATATTTAAAAACGGTAGATATATCCCCAATAACTTCTTTTCAAATATAGTTAATTTTTGAAAATCAAAATTCTCTATATTTATATACTTAGGCTCATCATAACCAATATATTTGCTAACAAATTTCATTAACTTAAAATTTGATATATTTTGAGGACTTATAATGTGATAGGTTTCATTCTCGGAAGAATTCTTACTTAAAAGACAGATCGCTTTCGCGGCTGAATCACAAGGCACTATATTAAATACACTATCAGGATTTACTGGTAGAATTTTTATTAAGCTTAACGAAAGAGTACGAAAATATTGATAAAATAACTGAAAATTACCTATCCCACCATCTGTGTATGCCCCAACAATCACGCTCGGCCTAAAAATAGAAGTCACAAATTTCTTATTAAAAGTTTTTCTAACTAACATTTCTGCTTCAAATTTACTTTTTTCATAAGAGCTATTAAACGTTTGATTAAGATCAAAACTATTCTCACTGAAATCACCTTGTAAACTTCCTGCTATAAAAACAGTGCTAATATAATTCATTTTTTCTAAAACCTGACAATTTTTAGCAAACATAAGAACATTTTTAGTGCCGATAACGTTAACTAATCGCGCTATTCTATACGGTTGATAATAGTCAATAAGAGCGGCGCAATGAAAAATTTCATTTATAGACTTACATAATTCATTATAAATTCTTTCATTAATACCTATATTGAACTTAGAGATATCCCCCTGAACAACCGTAACCTTTGCTAGTACTTTCTTACCTTTCGACATTTTATTTATAAACACCCTGGATCGATCCTTACAAATTTTTAATGTTTTCCCTCTAATTAACAAAACTATTTCAACATTTTTTTGAAAAAGAAACAATTTAAGAATTTGACTTCCCAGAATCCCTGTGGCTCCAGTAATGAACACTCTTTTTATTTTTACTTTTTTATGATTTAACATTTACAATCTCGACACTACAGACCTTTTCTTTTTATTATAATATTTGCTGTGCTTCTCCCTAAATAAGCTACCCCTGGAATTCCAAAAGCTATAGTTGCCCAATGACCACATAAGTACAAATTCTTCACGGGTGTGGCTTGAGAAAAGCCTACTTGAGAAACTTGGGAGAGCGTAGACTCCCAACCATACGAAGCTCCTTTAAAGCCATTCGACCAATTTAACAATGTGGCAGGTGTAGCAGCTGATTTATAAATTATATGATCTGATAAACCTGGCATCAAATTTTCAATTTTTTTTATAAAACTATTTGTAAAATTTTTCTTATTCTTCTGCCAAAATTCTTTATTAATGAAAGGAACATTAACGAGAGCCATGATACTTTTTCTATCCTTATCTATTCGGAATAAAAACCAATCCAATTTATCAATCTCATTTTTTATTGCTGAACGATACATTTTTTCAACGTTATATGAAGACAAATACCATACTGTTTGCGTTCCTGTAGGCAATGCAGAAAAATCAGAATCTAAACCTAAATATAAAACAAAAGTAGATAAAGATGGTTTAAACTTATCAAGTTTGCGTAAAAATCTTTGATCAAAGAATCCTTTATCTTGGATAAGGTTAATAAAAGTTTGTCTAGCATCTATATCAGAAACAATATACTCAGTTGTGTAGAAATTATTCCCCTTAACATGCACTCCTTTGATACTATTCTTTACGAATGATATCTTTTCTACTGGATTACCAAATACTATATCTCCCTTCAACTCCTTGAATCGCTGACTCAAAACATCGGAAAGCCTTCCCATTCCCCCTACGGGATGATACCCACCATCAATTAAAAATTCTTGATATAATGTAACGGCAGTAAAAGCAGAAACTCGTGAAGCAGGCAGACCAATATTTCCCAATAAAGGTAGAGATAATATTGCCTTTAACCTTTTATCTTTAAAATATTTTTCAAGCAATTCTTCAAATGTAATTTTGATCAAAGATGAAAAGGAAGTTCCTTTTATTTTATAAACAAAATTAAAGAAATCTTCTATTTTCTTAGCTTCATCAGGAAAGCAAGATTGAAATTCTTGAATAATCCTATCTAATTCATTCCAAAAATGAATTTTAAAATGTGGAGTAATTACAATATTTGATGGATTGGATCTTTCGATCTGTATTTTATTCTTTAACTCTAATTCACTAATAATTCTTCCTATATTACCATCTTGCCTCACGCCCCCCAATGAATGAGCACAAGTATCGAAATGAAAACCGTTAACAGAAAAAGACCTACAATACCCCCCTGGTTTTACATTCTTCTCAACAATCAATACTTTTAACCCTCTTTGAGCTATATAACAACCACAAACTAATCCTCCTATTCCGGCCCCAATAATAATTACATCATAATCTTTATTTTTTATAATAGACAAAGAAAACTCCCATTACACCTTATTCTTTTCAATTAATCTTTTTACCAATGCAATCGAGTCAGCCACAGTATGTATCTTCGTCATTTGTGTTTCTTTAACCGTAACCTTGTATTTTTGCTCTATAGCCGTAGCAATTTCGATCACCTTAAGAGAATCTACTCCCAAATCTTTTACAATATTCATATTAAGTTTGATCTCTTTTGGCTCAAAACCAGTCATAGTTGACAACATTTCTATCATATCCTTTTCAACATTCTTACTCATAAATTTTTCTCCTTTAATATCCAACTTTTTTCAAAATTAAACAAGCATAATTCCCCCCAAAAGCAAACCCATTATTCAAGGCAATATTAACCCTCTGCTTCCTGGCTTTGTTAGGAACGCAATCTATATCGCATTCAAGGTCAGGGGTTTCATAATTTATTGTTGGAGGGATGATGTCATTTTTGACAGCCAGACAACAGGCGATAGCTTCAATAGCTGACGCAGCTCCCATAGTATGGCCTAACATTGACTTGCAGGAGCTGATTGCTATTTTCTTATTTCCAAATACTTTATTAATAGCAGCACACTCAGCTTTATCATTATGCACTGTCCCTGTTCCATGAGCAGAAATATAATCAACATCATTTTTATTAACTTTACAAATCTTTAACCCATTTTCAATACATTCAACAATGCCTGCAACTAGGGGCTGCGTCATATGAAAGGCATCACAGCTTAATCCACAACCTAAAACTTCCGCATATATATAAGCATTTCTTTTTTTTGCGCTTTCTAAAGTTTCTAAGATCAATACTCCAGCACCTTCCCCTGGTATCATTCCTTTTCTATTTTTATCAAATGGTTGACATTTTTTGGGGGCAATAGCATTTACTTTGTCAAAACCTGTAAAAGCTATCCGTGAAAATGAATCTGATCCTCCTGCAACCACGCAATCAGCCTCTCCCATTCTTAATAGCTCAACCCCATAACTGATGGCATAATTTCCAGCCGCACAAGCTGTAGTAAAAATCCTATTCCTGCCTTTTAATTTAAATTCCATTGCCACATCAATAGGTATATTGCTTACGGATGATTGAAAAATAAGGGATCTATCTAAATTTTCATAGAATTTTTCTTTAACAAAATTCTTATTTAAGTCTTCAATAGGCTGGATCTCTCCCATTGTTGTCCCCATACAAACAGCCACTCTTGACTTTGACAATTGGGCGTATTCCAAACCCGAATCCTCAATAGCTAATTTTGTAGCAGAAACAGCTAATTGAGAAGCTCTGCCTAAAAATTTTAAAGTCCTTGCGCTGATAAATTGTTTCGCATCAAAATCCTTGACCTCACCGCCATAATGGCTCTGATAATTAGAGGTGTCAAAAAGCTCCACTTTAGAAATCCCCGATTTACCTTTTAATAAATTATCCCAAAATTTCTTTTTTCCTATACCAATAGAAGAAATGACACCCACCCCAGTTATAACGATTCTTTTTTCCATAATTATTTTCTTCTTACAAAAATCATATCTCCTTCAGCCACAGTTTGTTCTTCCACTGTAGCCACCGCATGAACATAGGCATTATTTTTTGTAATACGAATCGTACTTACTGACACTTTTAACTGATCTCCTGGCACAACAGGCTTTATAAACCTGACTTCTTTGACCACACCAAGAAAAGAATTTACTTTTTGCTTCTTGGTCTTTGAATAAAATAAAAATGTTGCTGTTTGAGCCATCACTTCAAGGATCATTGCACCTGGAAAAATAGAATTATCAGGGAAATGCCCCAACAAATGGATTTCATTTCCAGTAATGTTCTTTATCGAAACGACCTTTTCCTTTTCTTTTAACTCGAGTATCCTATCCACCATGTAGTAAGGATATTTTTGAGGTAAAAAACTTTTGATTTCTTCAAAATTAAGCATTTTTACGCCCTTTAAATTTTTTCAATATTAAAACTGAATTCGCCCCACTTGGGTCGAAGCAATTAACCATAACATAATTAAGATTTCGACCTTTTATCGTTTTTAAAACATGATTAAGATTACAGTCTGAATCTTTTGTTTTGTAATTTATAATTTGGGGAATAAACCTTTTTTCCAAACTTCCTAATGCTGCCACAAGATTCATGCCGCCGGAAGCGCTAAATGATTCACCAATCATTGATTTAATAGCTGTTACGGGTATTTTCTTATAGCAATCCTCAAAGACAGTTTTAATGGCCTTTGTTTCGATAGCGTCCCCGTCTTTGGTTGAATTAGCATTAGTAAAAATACAGCCTATATCCTTATTGCTTAGACCGCTTGTTTTTATTGCTGACCGCATCGCATCAATTATACCATCAGCTTTTTTATTATATTTATGAAATCCTCTAGGATCAAAATTTGAGGCCACGGACAAGACCTCTGCATATATTTTTGCTTTTCTTCTTAACGCTGAATTTAAAGTTTCTAATACAATGACCGACGCGCCTTCAGCAAAAACAATCCCATTCCTATTATTGTCAAATGGTCTTGATATAGTTTGAGAATTACCTTCTAATCCAGACAAATATCCCAAACGATAAAACCCAAAAAATGTTTGTAAACAAATTTCTTCAACGGCACCAACTAAAACCCTATCTGCTCTATCAAATTTTAAAGCATGGATTGCATAGTCTAACGCATCATGCCCAGAACAAAAACCTGTAGAAATAGTGGTGTTAAACCCTTTAATCCCAAAACGGATAGCGGCCCTGCTCGCAGGTGAATTAATAACAGTGTTTGGAAATCGGGAAGGATTAACAAATTTGGGCCCGTGAATTAAGCAGTCTTTATCAAATTCTGACAGACTGTGCAGACTGCCAAAAGTAGTCCCAACGGAAATACCTGTTCGATGTGAATTTTTATCGCTTATTTTTAAGCCAGCATCCTCAATAGCAAATTTCATGGCAGAGGACAATAACGTTGTTGTTCTATCTAAATCAACCAAGCCATTTCTGCCTAAAATCTCTCTGGCATCAAAACCCATCACCTCACCCGCGTTTTTAACTTTAAATTTGGAGGTATCAAAAATAGTGATTGGCTTTATTCCAGATACGCCATCTGCTAAAGATTTCCAATAGCTGTCTTTCCCAATTCCAATGGGAGACAATACTCCTATGCCTGTTATAACAATGCGCTTGTTATTCATAAGGCTACATTCCCAATCCTCCATCTATCCGGATAATCTGTCCTGTTATATAGCCCGAATTTTCTTGAAGCAAAAAACTAATAACTTCTGCCACCTCTTCTGGCTTCCCCAATCTTTTCATTGGAATTAGGTCTAATATTTTTTTCTGGTCCAAACCTGCCACCATATCTGTTTCAATAAACCCAGGAGCTACAGCATTGACGCGAACATTAAAAGGAGCAACTTCTTTGGCCAAAGATTTTGTAAAAGAAATAACCCCTCCCTTAGATGCTGAATAATTAGTTTGCCCAGCCATGCCAATAATACCGCTTAAGGAAGAAATGTTGATAATATTCCCACGTTTTTGTTTCATAAAAGTAAAAATAGCCGCTTTTGTGACATTAAAAACCCCTTTAAGATTAGAATCTAAAACACTGTCCCAATCATCCTGGGACATCATTGCAAGGGAAACATCCTTTGTAATACCGGCATTATTAATGAGAATATCGAATGTGCCCAACTTGTCTAAAACTACATTTTTCATTTTCTGAACTTTATCAAAATCCCTAACATCCACTTTAAATGCTAAGCCTTTTACTCCATGTTCTTTTATTTCACTAAGTAAGGAATCAGCCAACTTTTTGTTATTTAAATAATTAAATACAACATTGGCCCCTTCTTGAGCAAGCTTTAAGGCAATTGCCCTTCCTATGCCCCGGGTTGCGCCAGTAACGATGGCGGTCCGGCCAGCTAAGAATTTTACATCACCCATAGAATAATCTTCCCAACAAACCTTTTAACTTAGAATTTATAAGTCAAAGACATTGTCCCAACGTTCACAAAAGCCCTATATTTTCCGCTTAGAAACGCTCCTAAATTATTATCTACAGTATTGCCTATATTACGGGACTGATAAAAATCAGCCACATAGGCAATATCAATCGTTAATCTGCTAGTTATATCGTAACCAACACCTGCAGTGATAGCATTTGAATCACTGTCAGGAAATTCTGTGTCAAAAGTACCTTTTGAAATAGGAGTTTGATGATGTTCATACCCTGTACGCAGCCTAAGCCTGTCATTAACTGAGTATTGCACACCTAAAGATTCGGACCAAACTGACGTCCAATCCCTTGCTTGGGGATTACCTGTGCCTAATACACTTAATTGAGTAGCATTAGTCACATTAGGATAAAAAGTTGTTTGTTGTTTATATTGAGACCAATCTGTCCACTCAAGATCAAAGTTAACTGTCCACTTATTGGTGGGTTTTAAACTATATCCTAATGTAACACTTTGCGGCATGGTAAACTTCTGGACAGCTTCTGTTGAAAAAGATGTCCCGCCAAAAATTGACTGATAATCATTATTACTATGATTTAAATTATTCAAATATAGTGAGCCATCATAAGTATGATGTATTGGGCTTTTATAATCCAAGCCGAATTGATTTTGCTCATTCAATTTAAACATGGTAGCCAAATTAAACCCCCAGGCGTTATCATTGGCTTTAAATAAAGCATCCCCATCAGCACCAGCACCTTGATACAAGGCCTGATCATGCTCAAATTTTGAATCATCATCTGTGGCCCCAGCAGCCACAGACCATTGTTCGTTAATTTTATATGCGGCCACTAACATAAAGTCTTTATTTTCAACACTATCTTTTACCGTGTCGTAACGTGAAAAACTGTTTGCGGCCCAATCGTTACCTGAGCCAAAATTCGAATCCTCTCCTAACCCAACATAAAATTTACCTTTAACAACAGGAGTAGTCACAAAAAAATCGGGAAAAATATAATTATCCCTTTTCATATCAGAAGTATCGCCAGTTAAGGATTTATATTCAATTTGAGGTTGTACTAAGGTTAACCCTACAGATGTCTCAATGGAGTCCATTTGAACGATACCAGCGGGGTTGTAATACACCGCTGAAGGCCTGTCAGCTTCCCCTGTAAAGGCACCACCCATACCAACAGCGGCAGCATCCGGAAGCTCTAGTTTAATAACCCCATTGTCACCTGCAAAAGCATTTTGACATAAAATAACCATTAAAAAAGCACAAACAGCGACGATAATTGTACGGAATGATGACATTTTTTCCCTCCACTGATTAGGGTTAAAATTAATTAAATTATAAATACGGAATCAATTATACCTCGACGAAGACTCGACGGGAAGGAAAATAAATATTATTTTAAAAGACTGAATCAAACGCATTTTTGATGTGTTTGATGGCGGGAGGACTTGTTTTTTCTTGAAAAATAGATATCACATCAAATCTTGAAGAAATCTCAAGAGTTTTGTACTTGTGTTTTAAATAAAATGTGGCCATCTGGGAAAGTTTACGGATTTTCCAGGGGGTCACAGACTCATACGGCTGGCCTTGGGTGGTGGATTGACGGGTTTTGACCTCAACAAAGCAAATTGTTTTGCCATCTCGGGCAATGATGTCGATTTCACCTAATTTGTTGCGGAAATTTTCTTCTAATATCTGATAGCCCAAGTCTTGTAAATATTTCCGCGCCAAGGATTCGCCATAACTTCCAAATGTTTTATTAGACATAATAAAAGCATATCAATATTATGCGTATTAATCAATATTTAATTTGATTTATTTACAATATCTGAATGGTGATGAAGGATTTGGGATTCCAAGGTATGACGGAAAATAAGATAATAATACAAAATACACACAAGGCAAAGCAGGACAACAATAGTTCCAGACCAGGAGAATTTTTTATTCATAAACCTTAAGATCCTTAGCACTTCTCAGGATGACTGAGAACAATCCATAACTATTTGCTTTAAACACTCAACCCAAGCAGGATGAACATTAAGGCTTTCAACCAATTGCCAATGTTCTCCCCCATGCTCCAAAAAAAGCTTTTTATATTCAACACCAATTTCAACGGTTGTTTCAAGGCAATCCGCCACAAATGCCGGCGAAAACACCAATACCTTTTTAATGCCGCGTCCCGGCAATTGCTTGATGATTTCATCTGTATACGGCTTGATCCAGGGCGTTTTGCCTAATCGGGATTGAAAGCAAATCGTATAATCTTCTTTCTTTATACCCAGCGCTTGGGCCAACAATCGTGTCGTCTCAAAACATTGGGCCCTGTAACAATATTGGTTCTTGCCATGATAGACTGAACAACAATCTCCCAGACGGCAATAATGATCACAGGATGATTTCATTATCTGGTGTTCGGGCAAACCATGATAACTAAAAAGATAATGATCATACCGCTCTTGGGCCATATACTTTTTACCATTTTCTGCAAATGATTTGATAAAAAGTGGATGATTAAAAAATTGGGAAATTATCTGGATCGCTGGGACCACTTCCCACTTTTTGATAACATTCATCACTTCTTCCATGGTCGATCCGCTTGAGGATGAAGCGTATTGTGGATATAAAGGAATAACGATCAAACGGCCTATGGCCTTAAATTGAGATAAAACCGAGCGAATGCTTGGGGCTTGGTAGCGCATGGCCAATTTCACTTCGAAACCGACACCTAAAACCTGCTGCAAAAGAACTTCAAGCTCTTGACCGTAAACTTTCAAAGGAGAACCCTTAGCTGTCCATAATTCATGATAACCTTTGGCAGATTCCGGCGCGCGGAAAGGAGCTATGATCAAATTAATAAGCAAAAACCTGCGCCAAAAGGGAATATCAATCACCCGCGCGTCCATGAGGAATTCACGCAAGTATTTACGCACATCCCTCACCGAAGGTCCGTCAGGAGTACCTAAATTGATAATCAATACGCCGGTCTTAAATTTAGACATGATAACAATTATTATACACCATCAATTAGATTTATAGGAATTGGGGGTAAAATTCTAAAAAAAGACGCCCCGCCAACTGCGGAGCGCCTTTTATAACGCAAAACTTCTTATTTATGTATCATTTCCAATGGTGACGTGACCACATCCAAAGTACCGGTCACAATTTGCTTTGCCATATAAAAAGTGCCTTTAAGGAAACCACCGGCAAGAGCAAACGGCAGAAATTTCGCATTTGCGGTCTCTGCCTTCACATTGTCGCTGACTTGCAAAGGAGACATGATCACATCCTTAACACCACCTTGCAATTTAGACACCGTATCAGCAAAAGATGGTACCGCCAACGCCACCACAGCTACAGCAATCAATATAGAGACTATACGTTTCATAGAACTCCTCCTTGCCCCGCAGTCTTATTGCGGTGGCTTGTCCCGCAAGTTGCGGTGACTATGTTTAGGGGCGCACCACGTACTTCCCCCTTCATTTTAAGTATGGCATATAAAAAGCAGCTGCGCCAGCACGATTGGATTTATTTTGATTTAAGAATGCAGGATAGCTGAAACAAAAAGAGTTGCAACACAGAAGAATCCACCAAACCAGACTGTTGAACGAAGGCTGTGCTTGTCTAAAATATAGAATATACTGTACAAGATTCGAAAGAATATAAAAATTACAGCCAAAATAGTGATTTGCAGTTGGGACACCCCGGACAAATGGGCCACTATCACTGAAACTGCAAATACAGGAAAAGCTTCAAAAGAATTCAATTGGGCAAAGTTGGCACGCCTGGCCCTGCCCTGCAGTTTTTCTAGAAATTCACGGGGGGAAGAATTGTCATAGCCTTTGGATGAAAATTTGGCGTACCCGGCTAATATAAGGGGTATGATGGCGGCGATAAGGACGCAAAAGTAAGAAATTGCCAAAAATTTCTCCTTACTGGATCCCCGACGAACAACTGTGAGTGTCGGTCAATACGACCTAAAACATTCGGGGATGACATATGTAGAGATTACCACTCCAGCGCGCCGCCGGTTTGGTATTCAGTGACGCGGGTTTCGAAGAAGTTTTTCTCTTTCTTCAAATCGATCACTTCACTCATCCAAGGAAAAGGATTGCTGCTGTTGTATTGGCGCGGCAGGCGAAGTTTTTCCAGACGGCGATCTGCAATATATTGCACATATTCACGCAACATCGTCACATTCAACCCCAAAACCCCGCGCGGAAGGCATTCCTGAGCGTAATTGCATTCTAACTCTACCGCGGTTTTTATGCGGTTAATCAAATATTCTTTAAATTCCGGGGTCCAGCAATGCGGATTTTCATCGATAATGGTATTGATCAATTCAATACCAAAATTCATATGAACACTCTCATCACGTAAAATATATTGGATTTGCTCGCAGGTGCCGGGCAGGCGGTTTTGGCGGCCAAAAGATAAAAGGGTCACAAAACCGCTGTAAAAGAAAATCCCCTCAGTCACCACATAAAAAGCCACCAGATTATCTACAAATTTTTGCAAACCTTCTACAGTAGCTAAATCCACATTGGTATCCACAATACCATCGGTGCAGCTCATGGAGAATTCGTCTTTAGCATAAATGGCCTGGTTTTCACGGTACATATTAAAAATTTCAGTTTCATCCAAGGACAATGATTCAACAATATATTGAAAAGTATGCACATGAACAGCCTCTTCAAAGGCCTGGCGCAATAAATACTGACGGCATTCCGGATTGTCCACCATCCTGTAAATGGACAAGACAATATTATTTCCAACCAAAGTCTCAGCGGTTGAGAAAAAGCCTAAATTACGCTTGATGACATGACGCTCATCAGGAGTAAAAGCATCGGCATTTTTCCACTGTTCAATGTCTCGCTGCATGGAAACTTCCGTAGGCATCCAGTTATTAGCACAGGCATCCAGATAAAAATGCCATGCCCATTTATATTTAATAGGCACCAATTGATTGACATCAACAGTACGATTATTAAGAATGATCTTCTTGTTGTCAGCGGAGACACGTTCGCGTGTCATGCGTATACCGCCGGTGCATTCTGGGTTTTTAATATCCGAATTGGTGTTAGGGGTTTCAGGCATTCTAAATTCTCCCAATGGATTCCCGACAAAAACATTCGGGAATGACATATATAAAAATTACTGACAAGATTCGCAGTCTTGAACTGGCTCAACACTGGGTTTAGGGGCATCAACTACCTTGCCCTTTTCATCACGCTGGCGTTGGCCTACTACATTAGCATATTTATTGATGTCCAGGGTACTTTTTTCAATACGGGTCGCACCCATCGAACGCAAATAATACGTTGTTTTCAAGCCTTTTTCCCAGGCATACATATACATATCACTGATTTTCTTGCCACTAGGCTTGGCTTGATACAAGTTTAAAGACTGGCCCATATCAATCCACTTCTGGCGACGGCTGGCAGCATCGATGATCCACTCATAATCAATTTCAAAAGCAGTGGCATATTTGGCTTTAAGAGATGATGGGACACGTGTGATCTCCTGCACACTGCCGTCGAAATATTTCAAATCATCGATCATCTCCTGGTCCCAAATGTTTAACTTCTTAAAGTCTTCAACCAAGCATTCATTAATCACCGTAAACTCACCGGAAAGATTGCTTTTAACAAAAACATTTTTATACATCGGCTCAATCGATTGAGTGACACCGGTAATATTGCCGATGGTTGCCGTAGGCGCGATGGCCATGACCAGGCTATTACGTAAGCCAGTTTCTTTTATGGCAGCACGCAAAGGTGACCAGTCCATACGGGCACTGCGATCCATACTCAAATAACCGCCCCGCTCTTTTTCTAAAAGATCGATCGTGTCAATTGGCAAAAATCCCCGGTCCCACTTGGAACCCTTAAAACTGGAATAAACCCCACGTTCACGGGCCAACTCCATGGAAGCCTGCAAAGCATAATAAGAAACTGCTTCCATGCTCTCATCAGCAAAATCAACAGCTTCTTGAGAGGCATAACTATAATTAAGGCTATACAAAGCATCCTGAAAACCCATGATACCTAATCCCACAGGACGATGACGCTGATTGGCCGTCTTGGACTCAACAGTGGGATAATAATTAATATCAATAACATTATCCAGCATGCGTACCGCGGTCAAAACAGTTTCTTTCAGCTTCTGGGTATCAATACCTTTACTGCTGACATGGGCCATAAGATTAACAGAACCTAAATTACAAACCGCTGTTTCATCTTTGGACGTATTCAACAAAATTTCAGTGCACAAATTTGAGCTGTGAACCACACCAGCATGGTCCTGAGGAGAACGTACATTTGAAGGGTCTTTCCAGGTGATCCAGGGGTGCCCAGTTTCAAAAACCATGCCGAGCATCTTGCGCCATAATTGCACCGCGGATATCGTTTTAAAATTCTTAATTTTACCTTCTTTGGCCAATTGCTCATACTCTTCGTAGCGCTTCTCAAAAGCCTGGCCATAAATATGATGCAGATCAGGGGCATCGGAAGGTGTAAACAAGGTCCAATCCGCATTGGCCTTTACCCTTTTCATAAACAAATCTGGAATCCAGCTGGCCGTATGCATATCATGCGTGCGGCGGCGTTCATCACCGGTATTTTTACGTAATTCAAGAAAATCCTCTATGTCCAAATGCCAGACTTCCAAATAGGCACACATTGCCCCCTGGCGTTTACCGCCCTGATTAACGGCCAAGGCCGTATCATTGGCCACCTTTAAAAATGGAATGATACCTTGGCTTTTGCCATTAGTCCCTTTGATACGGCTTCCCATGGCCCTTACACTTGTCCAATCATTACCTAAACCCCCGCTCCATTTAGAAAGCATGGCATCATCTTGAATGCATTTAAAGATGTGAAGTAAATCATCTTCAATGGTGGTCAAAAAGCAAGATGATAACTGCGGGTGGCGGGTGCCGGAATTAAATAAAGTTGGTGTGGACGACATGAACCGAAAAGTAGAAAGGATATTATAAAACTCAATGGCCTTTTGGTTTTTCTTTGGCCCCTCATTAGCCGCAAGGCCCATGGATACCCTCATCCAAAAAATCTGGGGCAACTCAATACGACGGTCTTCCCAATGAATGAAGTAACGGTCATACAAGGTCTGCAATCCCATATAGCGAAAAATAAAATCACGCTCAGGAATAATGGCCTTGCCTAATAATTTCAAATCAAAGAGCTTTAAGGCAGGGTCTAACAATTCATAGCGAACGCCTGTTTGAATATAGGTAGCAAGATATTCAGGATACTCAGCGCGCATGCGCTCAAAAGAAATCTCTTGGCCCAAAGCTTCCTGGTATTCCATTAAAAGCAACAAGCGTGCCGCCACAAAACCGTAATTAGGTTCTTTTTCTATAAAAGAACGCGCAGCCATGACATTAGCCTGGAATACTTGACGCTCTGTCATACCAATAAAATAATTCTTAACCGCCTCTTTAAAAAGTTTATCCGCGGAAACATCAGCCAAACCTTTACAGCAAGTTTCAAATCTAAAACGCACCTCATCCAAATCAATGGGCCGCTCAACTCCCTTGTCATTCTTGATGACTAAATTCTTGACCCATTCAATAGATTCTTCGATTTGGACCTGTCCGCGGTTACGGCGGGCCTTAGCACGATCTTCCCTATAAATGATATAACGTTTGGCCACTTCATGGTAGCCGGCCGCCATGATCACTTTTTCAGCAATGTCCTGGACTTCTTCGATATGAATGGATTTACCATCAGGCCAGCGGGTGCGGATCTCGGAAACAACTTTTTCGGTCAATTCCTGGGATTTTTCAATCAAAATCTCGTTATAAACACCTTTATTTTGGGCAATCAGCGCTTTAGCAATGGCCAAAGCGATTTTTTCCTGCTTAAAAGAAACCACCTTGCCATCACGCTTGATCACTGAATATAACTCAAATAGTTTACGGCGCTCAGCATGATAACGACGATAGCTCGCATAACGCTCACCGACTTCCTTATGGCCATTTTCATACAACTGACGGATCACCTCATCCTGGATTTCTTCAACTGTCAAAAAAGGACGCTCAACCCCTCTTTCTTTGAGCACTGCCACCACACAATCCGTGACCTTCTGGGCATTTTTCATGACCTCTTCACTAAGCTCAGACTCACGCGGAAGACCGGTTTGTTCTTTAAATGAATTAGCGACAGCGTGCGTGATGCGGTTGGGGATAAACTCAATGATTTGTCCGTTGCGTTTTTGAACCTTGATGTCGAAATTGGCGGCAGTTGCAGAATTTTCTTGAGGCATATTTTCCTATTCCTTCGTTTTGCAGGTTGGAGAGATTTTTTCTCTAAAAATACCCGGCGATAGATTAATATTCTTTAGGCCAAAAATACTATATATACGCGCCATTAAAGGAAGTAATACTACATATGGTAGTTTGACAAAACTCTCAAGTCAATGCTTTTTTCAATTTTTTTTGGGCATTGGGCCGGCAATGGCTCGTCGGAAAAGATAAAGACAGAGCCATTGCCCCCAGAATCATTTACTATTTCTTGGCTGTATTATAATGCTTTTCAACTTCCTGCCAGTTGACAACATTCCAAAAAGCTGCAATATAATCAGGACGACGATTCTGGTAATGCAGATAGTAGGCATGCTCCCAAACATCTATGCCCAAAATGGGAGTTTTTCCCTCCATCAAAGGACTGTCTTGGTTAGGCGTTGAAGAAATTTCCAACTTACCATCTTTACCGACGGCAAGCCATGCCCAGCCGCTGCCAAAACGAGTAGTTGCCGCAACTGCAAATTTTTCTTTGAAAGCATCAAAAGAACCAAAAGCCTGGTTGATTGCCGCCGCAACATTTGCCTTGGGCTGCCCACCAGCATTGGGGCCGATAATGGCCCAAAAAAATGTATGGTTGGCATGGCCGCCGCCATTGTTACGCACCACATTACGTATATCTTCGGGGATAGCATTGATATTCGCAATCAATTCCTCGACGGACTTGCTTTCTAAATCCGCTTTGCCTTTGATGGCATTATTGACATTATTAATGTAGGCTTGGTGATGCTTGGTGTGATGAATTTCCATGGTACGCGCATCAATGTGCGGTTCTAATGCATTGTACGGGTATGCTAACGGGGGTAAAGTATATGCCATAATTATTTTCCTTTATAAAAATTGTTAACCCCCCTCTTTTTTATAAAGAGGGGTTGGGGGAGTTCAATGCTGGTGCCCACAACCACAAGCCTCACCCTTAACAGCCTTAAGGACTTCCTCATAATTAGGCTCAGTGGTCACTTCTTTGACTAACTGGACATAGGTGACATTACCTTTTTCATCGATCACAAAAATGCAACGGGCAAGGAGGGCCAAACCTTTGATCAAAACCCCATAGGTCTCGCCAAAATTACCGCGATAATCTGAAAGCGTCTTGACAGCTGTCACTCCGGCCGCTCCGCACCAGCGCTTTTGAGCAAAAGGAAGGTCCTTGCTGACAGTTAGGATCTCCACACCACCAAGCGAAGAAGCTTCCTTATTAAATCTCTTGGTTTGAAGATCACAAATCCCCGTATCCAGCGATGGAACAACTGAAAGGATGATTTTCTTTCCCTTAAAAGAAGACAGCTTGACCTCGGAGAGGTCATTAGCCACCAAGGTAGCATCAGGAGCCTGGTCCCCCACCTTGACTTCATGACCTGTCAAGGTCAATGGATTGCCTTTCATTGTGATAACACCAATACGTTCTGCCATAATAAACCCCTTTCGTTCATTGTCATTCCCGCGTAAGCGGGAATCCAGTTTTAAAATAGATCCCCGATTAAAACATTCGGGGATGACATTCGGACTTATGGGTTACCTTCGGTAACCCATGTCCTCATGTCAATTGTGTTTTATAAATTTGCGCAGCCAAAACACCGCCCACGATAGGACCAACCCAATAAATCCAGGCATTTTGCAAGCCGCCGCCTAAAAGCGCTGGGCCTATATAACGGGCAGGGTTCATCGCTGCCCCGGAAATGGGCCCGCCCATTAAGATATCCAAAGCTACCGTGAGCCCAATAAACAAACCACCGCATTTAGGCGCACGCGCATCAACCGCTGTACCGTAAACTACAAAAACCAAAAAGAAGGTCAAAATAATTTCAGTCACTAAACCCATTTGAACAGTAATACCCTCTCCCAAACCAGGCGTTCCCATTCCAACCGCTGTTAACGCATCCATTGGCACGGCTAGCTTGATCAAAAAAGCGGCAAAAATTCCACCCAGGCATTGAGCAATCACATAGCCAACAGCATTCTTGGTGTTGATTTTCTGGGCAGACCATAACCCGATCGTCACCGCCGGATTTAAATGACCTCCGCTGACCGCTGCCGTCGCTGAAACCATGACTCCAATGGCCAGACCGTGGGCTAAAGCAATGCCGGTCAACCCAAGCTTTCCACCGCTAATGTGATCTGCAACAATGGACCCAACCCCGATAAAAATCAGCGTGAAAGTCCCGATAAATTCTGCTACTAAAGCTTTTTTATTCATGCCACCTCCTAAAAAAAATAAGTAAAAAACATAATACAATCTTCTTTGGATTTGTCAATGGTTTGGTATAATCAGGATTATGTTTACCTATACTACCAAGATCCGTTTGCACGACACAGACGCCGCAGGCATTATTTTCTTTGCCAATCAGTTTAAGATCATCCATGATGCGTATGAAGATCTGTTAGAAAAATTTGGCTGGAGCTTCCAGACCATGCTCAAAGGCACAGACTATTTCCTTCCCATCGTCCATGCTGAATCTGATTATAAAACCCCTGTGCTGGTCGGTGACAAAATTGTCATCACGATCAAGGTCGGACATATCGGAAGCACTTCATTTTCCTTTGAATACACCCTCAAACGAGGCAAAACCCTGGTAGGAACAGCTAAAACCGTACACGTGACCATCAACCAAAAAACCCGCCAAAAAATCCCCCTACCCAAGGCATTGCGCAAGGCTTTAGAGAATTACCAACATCAAAAATAACCATCTAACACGATCAACATCAGACCTAAAAATCCTAACGCAGAAACAGGCCGATTAGATTGAAGTCTCTTTATAAGAGACGCCATAAATGGCGTTTCTACGGACGGAAATCAGGAATGCGTTATATTTAAAGCTTTTTGCAGGGCTTCTTCGAAAAGGTTTACTGCCAGGTCGATTTCTTCTTCGGTGATGTATAACGAAGGAGCTAAAGTAAAGACGTTTTTGTAGTATCCGCCGATATCAAGAATAAGGCCGCGTTTTTTTCCACCTGCCTTAAGTTCTCCCCGAAGGCCTATATTCATGATCTCGTCGGTCAAGGCCCGGTTAGGAGTAAAGCCATCTTTTTGGCACATTTCAATACGCAAAGCAAGCCCCAAACCATCCACTTCGCCTATGTACGGGTATTTCTTCTGCAAAGCCTGAAGTTTCTTTAAAAAATACGCCCCTTTTTGAGGAACGTTGGCATCAAAATTCGACTCTTCCATAAGATCCATCACGGCAAGACCGGCAGCTGTGCCCAAGGGATTGGAAGAAAATGTTGAATGAGTCATGCCTGGCCCAAAAACTTCCGGCGAGATAAGATCTTCCTTGGCCCATATCCCTGAAATAGGATTTAAGCCATTGGTCAACGCCTTGCCAAAAACAATGATATCCGGCACCACTTCAAAATGCTCAATGGACCATAATTTTCCTGTACGGTAAAAACCCATTTGTATCTCATCCGCGACAAACAACACGTGGTGCTTATCGAGCGTTTTCTTTAATTCTTTAAAATAATTCATGGGCGGGACAATGTAACCGCCGGTGGCCTGCACCGGCTCAACAAAGAATGCGCCATATTCACAATTATTATTCTTAGGATTAATCACTGAATAGTACTCAGATTCAAATAGTTTCTCAAATGGCTTTAAACACGAAAGGTCGCAGCAAGATTCCTTCTTTTGAGTTGCAGTGCAGCGAAAACGGTAGGGATAAGGAATAAAATGGGCCCTGTCAGAAAAATGGCCGAACTGTTCGCGGTAACGATAACTGGAAGTAATGGCCGTGGCAGCCAGGGTCCGTCCATGATACCCGCCCATAAAGGCAAACATCGGTACCTTGCCGGTCGAGTTACGCACCACCTTGATGGCGTCTTCAATGGCCTGGGCGCCCCCCACATTAAAATGCACCCGGCCTTTGACCCCAAACTTTTTCTCTATGTCCTGGGAAATTTTTGCCGCTAATCGAATTTTTTCTTCATGCAAATATTGGCAGGCTAACTGCGGCAGGGTGTCGATCTGTTTTTTCAGGACATCGTTAAGGCGTTTGTTCTTATAACCAAAATTCGCCGCAGAATACCACATTTGTAAATCTAGATATTCAGTGCCTTGTGAATCGTAGAGATAAATACCTTCAGCCTCACGAAAAATATTCAGCTGCTTGGCATAATGGACAGTATCTCCCCAGGAACAATATTTCGACTCCAGGGCCAGTAGTTGCTCGTCGTTCATTTTATCTAAATTAAGTTCAACGGTTCTTTCGGCCATGGGCCAATACTTCTTGAAAATAATTATAAACATCACTTAAATCTTTATACGCTATACAAGGCAATTCTTCTTTTGTCATAAAACGCAATAATTTATCCTTGGCAAAAACAATATCGGAAACGCGTGACGGGCAATAATCAGAACGGCCATCCCCCACATAAACAATCAACTTGTTATCTGTCTTGTCCTTGGTTAAATGAATTTTTTTACAATGCGCGCAAGAAAGACAGAATGGATTGTCATAAGGGAAAGAAGGAATGATATGCTCACGGTAAAAACGTAAAGTATTGCCATAAACCTTTAAATCCTTGATACCATGATCAGCCAAGATCCACTCAATGATATAGGTAAAATTATCACTCAAAATGACCGGCTTGATACCTTCCCTGACAAGAAGGGCCAATAGCTGGTGAAAATGAGGGTCGAGCTCGACCTTATGAAGAAATTTATGCAAAGCGCTTTTTGTGACACGCACATTTTTTAATTGCCCTTCCAAACATTCCTTGGTTCCTATTTTACCCTCATGCCAGGCATTTTCCAAAACTTCCCATTGATCATTGATGGAAAACTTCCGAATGACATCATCCAGGACATCTGACGTGGTCATGGTATTGTCAAAATCGAGAAATACCCGGCAATTAGACAATACTATGGGGGATTTTACCTGCAATTTTGCCTCTAATTGATTTAGACGGTTAGTAAATGGCATAATTACCTTAAGCTAAATTAGGTTGTCCGGTCGGATTAACCGACACTCGCAGTTGCTCGGAAAAAAAACGCTGCATATGCATGGCCACCGTATTGCGTTCCTGGTCAGCGGTGATGATATGATATGAGTTATGCAGAAGCACTAATTCTTTACGCGGAGATTTTACCCTGTTATAAATATATTGAGAATTGCGCACGCTGGTCATATCATCCTCCTGTGCCTGAATAAGCTGGACAGGGGTTGAAATTCTTTGCAATCGACCACTTAAATGCTTGACCAGCTTTTCTAACTGATACAATAAAGTCAAAGGGAAAAAAGGATACCCATATTGGTGCACTTGCTCCATATTATCCAAATCAGCCTTGCTGTAAAATTCATGGATACGGCGGCGTACAGCTTCATTTTTAATGCCATAAGGCGGTTCTTCCTTAAAATAAAAGAAATATTTCAAAGGGGTCTTATATGCCAATGGTAAAAAGAAACGGTACCAGGGCGAGTTCCAGCCATCGTAAAATAACGTGGGAGAAAGACAACTGACACCAGCAATTTCCCCAGAAAATTCGTCTGCCAAAAGCAAAGCTAATAAAGCACCCAGAGAAAGGCCTCCTGCATAAATCTGCTTATACTGGCCTCGAATTTGAAGATAGGATTGGCGCACCGTTTGATAAAAATCCTGCCACTTGCTCATCTGAAGAATATGGATCGGCGCCCCGTGATTAGCCAGGCGCGGACAGTAAATCGCATAGCCCTGGCGATTTAAATAGTTGGCAAGGAACCTCATTTCATGAGGCGTCCCTGTCATGCCATGAATAAGGATGATGGCCTCTCCATTTTGACCTGGCAATTCAAATCCATTATCAGGCAAATCCGCCTTAGGATGCGGTTTAAATAAATTTTTTAAATTAGCAGAAAATTTAACGGACATAACTTATTTACTTTCTTTCTGTGAAGCTATGTAATCTACAATATTCTTGACTGTCTTTGCCTCGTAAAGGGCCGCATCTGGGATTTTGATATTAAATTTTTCTTCCAGTTCAAAAGCAACTTCCACAGACCCAAAAGAATCCACCCCCAAATCTTCAATCAATCGAGAATCTAAATTTATTTTCCCAATGTCCATGGTTAATTGTTTAGCTAAAATTTCTTTGACCGTTGTTTCAATCTCACCATAGACCATTGACTTTAATCTCCTTTGTACTCTGAAAAAACGATACAGGCATTACAATTCCCAAACCCGAAAGAATTAGACAATACCGTGCTTACCTTTGCCTTCCGCCCTTCATTAGGCACATAATCCAAATCACATTCAGGGTCTTTATGCTTATAATTAATCGTTGGTGGAATAAACTGGTTCTTAATCACCAACGAACTGACCACCGCTTCAATACCTCCTGCAGCCCCAAGGCTGTGACCGATCATCGACTTGGTTGAAGAGACCGGGATTTTATATGCTTGTTGGCCAAAAACATTTTTAATGGCCTTGGTCTCCGCACGGTCATTGGCCACGGTTGAAGTGGCATGGGCATTAATATAATCAACTTTTGATCTATCAATGTCAGCGTCTTTCAAAGCATCTGCCATGACGCGCGCCGCATCATCCCCGCTCTGGTCCGGCATGACCATGTGACGGGCACCGGAATTGCTGGCGTAGCCTGTCACTTCTGCATAAATCGGAGCGTTTCTTTGAAGCGCATGCCCTAATTCTTCTAAAACCAGACCTCCGCCGCCTTCACTTAAAACAAAACCGTCACGCTGCAAATCAAAAGGGCGCGAAGCCTCCTCTGGGACATCATTTTTCTTAGACAACACTCTTAAGGCGCAATACGCTCCAAAATTTAAACGTGTCAAAGTCGCCTCAACCCCACCGGTCAAACATATGTCCATATCGCCCCACTGGATTTTTCTAAAAGCCTCACCAATAGCATGACTACCGGAAGCACAGGCAGTGGAAATAACCATATTAGGGCCTAATAAACCATAGCGAATAGCAATATGGCTGGACACCGCGTTCGGAGAAATTCTCGGCACTGAAGAAGGATTAATCCTGTTGACACCCCTCTCTAAAATCGACACCATTTGCTCTTCATGGAACATCATCCCGCCTAAACCAGAGCCAATAATAACCCCTATCCTATACTTATCTTCGAGGGCTAAATCCAGGCGGCTATCTTGTATGGCCATCTCTGAACACGCCAACCCAAAATGGACAAATCGATCGACCTTTTTAACCACTTCAGCTGGGATATACATAGAGGGATCAAAATCCTTGATCTCTCCGGCTATATGCGTATCAAAACCTTCCGTATCAAACCGGGTGATTTTACAAATCCCTGAACGGCCTTGCACATTGGCCTGCCAAAAATTATCCTTGCCAATACCATTGCAGGCAACCACACCTAAACCGGTAATAACCACACGCCTTTTATTCATTGTAAAAGAGCCCTAACTAAATCTGAAATTTTAATATTCAATTCCCTTGCCCCAAGTCCTTTATTCACTTAAGGCTACAGAACACACCCTCAAGGAATTGCAACTAATTATAAGGGGATACTATAGCACAATAATGATTAAAATAAGTAAAATTTTTTATTAAAATCTCTCCAGCTTAAAATTTAAAATCTGCCCCATTGGGGGTTAGACTTGGGGACTCATCAACTGTGCTTTCGGCACTATCTGGATTGAGGGTTGCCATCAAATTGTCTTTATTGATCATTTTCTTCATCTGATCTTCACTTAAAATTGTGCTCAACTTCTGGTATTCGCTCTTCTTTAGCCCCTTTAAGGTGTTTTTAACAGAAACATGATCAACAATTCCCTGACCTGCCACTTCCTGTAAAACAGCAAGCCGCTTAATTAAATAATCTTTAATAATAGGCCTTATGGCATACGCTTGACTTTCACTCAAATTTAACTCTTTTTTCATTTTATTGATTTTATAATCCACCGCTGACCGCACATCATCGTTTTGAGCCCAGGCAGCAGCACTTAAAATCAAAGACAAAATAAAAACCAATGCTAAAAATTTGCGTATCATACACCCTTCTCCTGCTTATTTTTTTTATCCCAATCTTGAGGTTTTAATCCAGGCATAAACCATTTAGCCCCATTATTGATCCAGTTTTGGCGAAATTTTGTGAATATTCTCTGATCATTCCCCCCATCAAATCCAAATTCAAAACCACAACAAGGACAAATCTCATGGGAAGGTTCATTACTTGAATTAAAAGGCTCTTCTCTGAGACCGTCAAATCCACATACCGGACATCTATACTTCTTGTTCATCGCTGCCTCAACCAGTATTCATAATTTGTCTTAAAGTAGGTGCGGATCCGTCCTCTCCTGGTCATCACTGCGAATTCACCGGTACTTACCCTGAAATGCTCAACATCACCGTTAGACCTGGTCTTTTCTAAAATATCACCTCCGGCATCAGCATCCAAAAGTGCCTGCGCCCCATGTAAATACTCTTCTATGCTTATCTGACCAAATTGATGCCCATGCTTTAAATAATGCGCTTCTAATTGCCCTGGTGCAAAATTACCCGCTCTGACACCAGAAAGATCCCATGCCGCAAGGTCCGGCTGATAACACAAAGGCACAGAAACACCTATAAAGATGGCAAATAAAAGCTGAAAAGTTAATCTACTCTTAATATTTCTCATTTCAATAGTTTACAATAAAAAATACCAAAATAGGTAAAAAATTTTTACTTTGTCAACCCGTTAAGTGCTATTTCTGTAATTTCTTTAGCTGAATATATACTTTAAATCATTTAAAACAAAAGGTTTATGAGACCCCCAGGAAACGCTTCCCCCATTCTCTGCCAATTGGCCTTTTTTGTTGAAATTACCAGATATACTTCCCTAGAGGGTGGTATATATGGCAAAATTGTGTCTTAAAAACTTAATTCTATGGATGGCCTTTGCGGCGTTTGGGCCTCTTGGCAGCTTGCCTTGCGCTGCCCAGCCATTCTTTGTGGGTGCTGTTGAAGATCCTGAAATCTTGGTGTCCAAAGCACCAAGTTCTAGCGATAGTTCCAGACAAAACCAGGAAGCTACCTTAGTTGATATCAAAGCTGTCGACGCACCTAGCTTGCATACACAAAATGGTAAAATTGGATTAGCTTCTGACGAACGCTATGGGCAGGGTATAATCATAGACTCTTCTGGTATTATTGCTACCAATAGGCATATCATCCAAAACGCCAATCACATTTACGTAGCATTATCTACAGGTCAAGCATTTGAAGCCACTGTTCTTCGCACGAGCCAGGCAGATCTATGTTTAATAAAAATAGATACACCCACGCCACTCAGGGCGATTTCATTAGCAGACCCTTCTGAAATCCAGATTGGCAGCAATGTTATTGCTGTTGCTAACGCAGGCTTTAATCCCCAAAGAATCCGGGGAGGTCAAGTCATAAGAATTTTCAAAGGAAAATTATCGAACAATGTGGAACTTCTAGAAACGAACATCCCCCTTAAACCAGGAGACAGCGGTGGGCCAATTTTAAGTAAAAATGGTGCTTTGTTAGGACTGATCATGGGCAAACAAATCAGCGATCCCACTAAAAGCTACGCCATCGCTTCAAGCAGGATACAACAAGAATATTTCAAATATAGAAACTCTATTTTGAACTAAACATAAAAAACCAGATTAACGCCTTTTCATTATAAATGCCTTGAAATCATTATGCTGGACTGATTCTTTCAATTCAAGCCACTTTTCCTTTGGAATACTCAAAAAGACATCAGTGACTTTAGGGTCAAAAAGAATACCGCTGTTTTTCTTAATAAATTCATGGCTTTCTTCATACGTCAAAGCTTTTTTATAAGGACGCTGCGACATCATGGCATCCAAAACATCAACCACCGCGAACAAACGCGCTCCTATAAAAATCTCTTCTCCTTTAAAATGCTGAGGGTAACCGCTGCCATCATAGCGCTCCTGGTGCTGTAGTACAAGTTCCCTGCCCTGGCCGAAATATTCAATGTCCTTGATCATATTCCAACCCATTTGAGAATGCTTATTGATCTCAACACGTTCTTCAGCGGTCAATATTCCGGGCTTAAGAAGGATCTGGTCTGAAATGCCTATCTTGCCTAAGTCGTGCAGCAAAGATCCTATGGCAATTTCTTCAAGCAATTTGCCCTTAATCCCAAACTGGCTGGCCAATTCAACCGCATAAAAAGCAACCCGTAAGGAATGTTTGCCTGTTTCCTGCTCCCTGGCATCCAAAGCCATGATCAGGGCTTCTATGGTCAAAAAATAGGTGTCATCCAACTGCTTGTTCTTTTCCTCAATGACCTTCGTGCGCTGTTGGACCCTCTCTTCAAGGACCCTTGACCAGGATTCAACTTCATCAATCAGAGATTTGATCCGCAAGTGAGCACAAACCCTTGCCCTCAGCTCTGCGGGATCGACTGGTTTACTTAAAAAATCAGCAGCACCCGCCTCAAGCCCCTTGACCTTATCGATGGTATCCTGCAAAGCTGTCACCAGCAGGACTGGAAGTGCTTGAAACTTCTTTCTTTTTTTAATTTCACGGCATAATTCAAACCCGTCCATTTCAGGCATGAGAACATCCGCCAAAACGATGTCAATTTTGTCCACCCGCTCCAATAACTCAAGCGCTTCTTTGGAACTTTTAGCTGTATAGATTTCAAAATTCTGGGAACCCAAATAAGATTCTAAAACATTTAAATTCCAGGTTTCATCATCAACAGCCAAAATTCTTTGTTTATCGCCCACAGGCCCCTCCTTGTGTAAACCAAAACCTATCTCTATTCTTGACGCCCATAACGCAAAATCGTTGCTAAAAATTCTTCCCTGAATACAGGCTTCATTAAAAGAGCTGTAAAACCTGCTTCAAGAATCTTATCTTTTTCATGTGTATAAATCGAAGCTGTAAAAGCTAATATCGATACTTGCTTAGGATCGTCCTTATAATTTAGTTTTTCCCATTGGCGGATCTGGCGTGTGGCTTCATACCCATCCATGACGGGCATTAAAATATCCATATAAACCAGATCATATTTTTTCTTTTTAAATTGATCCACCCCATGGACACCGTTTTCTGCAAAATCCATTTGAAATGGCAATCCCTGCAAATAAGAACGGATTACTTCCCTATTTTCTGCATTATCATCTACTAAGAGGATGTTGAGGGGTCTCATTTGATTGATATTTTCTAAAGAGATTTGCCCGTTATCTACATCATCCGGACTTTTTCTGCTAACGGTATGCAATTTAAGGACAACTGAAAATACACTGCCATGGCCAGGTTCGCTGAACACCTTGATCTCTCCGCCCATCACCCTCGCCAAACGCTGGGCAATGGTAAGCCCGAGCCCTGTGCCTCCATATTTTCTAGTTGTTGAAGCATCCACCTGGGTAAAACTATCAAAGATCCTGGCAAGCCTATCTTGCGGAATACCAACTCCCGTATCTGTAATGTCACATTTCAAAATAATTTTGCTGCCTTCTTCTCCCATCTTCTGAATGTTAACGGAAACCCCACCCTGTTCAGTAAATTTTACTGAATTGGAAATCAAGTTAAGAAAGATCTGCTGCAGGCGATAGGGGTCACCGATGAGTTCAGGAATATCTGACGCTACCAAGCAAGACAGAGTAATCCCTTTTTCTTTTGCAGCAACCATCATCATTTCTAAAACTTTCTGGACCAGCTCTCTAATATCAAAATTGATCTGCTCAAGCTCCACCCGGCCTGCCTCAATCTTTGAAAGATCTAAAATATCATTAATCAGGGCCATTAAGGCTTTGCCAGCCCCGCGGATTATTCCCACCTGATGACGTGCCGTTTCATCCAAAGGACCGTTCCAAAGGACATCTGTCATTCCAAGAATAGCATTCATGGGGGTGCGGATCTCATGGCTTAAGCCTGCCAGGAATTCACTTTTGGCTTTATTAGCCTGCTCTGCTGATAAACGGGCCACCTCTAATTCCTGTTGACGCAATTGGAGAAGTTTATTGTCCGTGATAGCTGCCCAATAAAGCTTATGGTAAATATTGGCCTGCATTGAAATAAAAAAATAAGTTTGGACCAACAAAAAATTAAGCCCAAAAGAAAATTGATTATGGATAAAACAAAGAAGGACCATGGTTGGAAGAAGCATAAAGGCAATGTGCCAGCGAAACACCTTGATATGACTGCGGTAGGAGGTGATTGATCCGGCAGACATGGCCACTGTTATCAATAAAGCAAAGAGAGAATGAACGGAAACACCATACTTATAAAAAACCCACGCACAAAAACCACCCTGGAAAGTCCCTTGAATCAAAATCACCAAGACCAGGACCCTTCTCCATAAGGCAGGGTCTTGAGCGTATAGTTTATTTCTTGCAATGGTCCAATAAAACCTGATTAAACATGTAAGAAAAATAATCGAACCATAAAGAACAGAAAATCTAAGGTGTTCTCTAACAAAAGGTATGGCAATAATGAAAGCCAGGAATACCTGGAAATAAATATATCCGCCTACAACACTACGCTCACCTAATTCCAAGTCTGCGATCTGTTGAAGTTCTTGGCGAATTTCAGGCTTTAGTGTCTTGGACCAATTATCCATTTTATGACTCTGTCCAATAAGTTAAGGCGCACTATTTTCAATCTTTAAAAAAGCACGCGACGGAGAAAACCTCGGATCTAATTTAACCGCTAATTTAAACGCCCTCTGGGCCTCTAATAAATTTCCCCGCTTTTTATAATAAAGACCAACATAATGGTACGTAAGCGCATATTCTTTATCTTTTTGAACAGCTTGCTTTAACCAATACAAAGACATTTTGCCATACCCCAGCATGTCCAAACAATGCCCCCAGTCAGCTGCCATTTGAGGAGTTCCATAATCTAAAAGCCCATACCCTTCCCCGAAAGAAGTTGCTGCCCCCAGATAATCGCCTTTTTCCATCAAAGAATGACCCAAACCATAATAAGGAGTTAAATTACCCTTATTTAAAGACAACCAGTAAAGCGAATACTTTTCCTGATTTTTCCACTCCATATTGTAAGTCCAGCAATATACAAGCAACAAAAAGATAACGCTCGCCGATAAAGCAGCCCCGACAATAAAATTCTTGCGGACTACTGACCGTAAAACCCATGCTAATAAAACGAAATAACTAAACTCGGTAAAATAAAGCCAATGTGGTTCGATAATCGGCCTAACCTTGGGAAAGCTTTGAAAACATGACAATACAGTAGGCGCAAACCCCAAAGCAAACAAGATCAATAAAAACGATTTCCAAGTCCTCTTCCATTTAAAACAGAAAAAAATCCCAAATCCTGACGCCATCACAAAGAGAATTAAATTACGTAAAATATGTTCCTGCTCATACTGACTGCTCCATAAAAAAATAATCTTACCAGGATAAATTAAATTCGACACATACCAAATCACAAGGTCCATCCACGTTGAAAAAGACGCTGCCATATTCTTAGACACAAAAAGTGCTGTAACAAATTGTTGAGGATAGAATGAGGTCAACGAACGCAATTTGGCCCATCCGAAAAGAATTAAAATAAATGGAAATGTTAACTTGAATATTTTTCCCCAAGACCCCTTCCTGATAAAAAAAAGATAAGTTGCTAAATATACAGGGAGCATAATTGCCATCTCATGCGACAAGCAAGCAAAAACAAAGAAAGTAAGGCTCAAAACATAGTCCCTCATACGCCCGTTTTCTGAAAAATACATAAATAACAAAAAACTTACCTGCATTGATAAAACATAAACGGCAAGGGCACTGGCGGTAATATAATTAACGATCATGCCGTTTATGGGGTGGATAGCACAAAGGACTGCGGAAAAAAAAGAAAGCGCCGGATCTAAAGTCAGCTTGCGGACAATCAAAAAAATAAAGAATACCATTAAAACAAAAAGAAAGAAGCTCACCAAATGGTAGGCTATATAACTATTTCCCAGCATATGTGAAACAAACCATAACGGGATTAGCCCAACAGGACGATAATAGCCTACTTGATTAGTGGTAAATATTTCTAAGAACGATTTGTTAATGACCCCGCGCTGTCCGAATATGACCAGGTTATCATCCAACATGAAATTATTTTGAAAACTATTCGCATAAGCTAAAAGACAGACCAAAGAAAGGCCCAATAAAACAAGCCAGCGGGAGCCGAAAAAGAATCCCAATAAATTTTGATGATTTTTATCTGTCATAGCCATAAAATGCCATAAATCAACCAGCAAATCATGCTGACCATATTCATGAATTTTAACCTGTCAGGCAGTGGAAAAATTTGTTTATACCTGATAAATTTTTCAAAATCTGCCTTATCAGACTTGGGCCATAAAGGCCATTTGTGGTCCATATAATAACCCTTTTTAGTATCAGGCCCAAAAAGGAGTTTAATATTATGCATATTGTAATAACCTGCCTGGCTCGACTCATAAACACTTTTCGATAGGTCAACGCTCAAAGGCCCAGGAATTATTCCCATATATTGGTAGCCATAGATATGACATAATTCGCAAGGCACACATTGTTTTTCACAAATATCAGGTATGTGAATGTATTCTTTCCCAATATCCTTAATTGAGGGGTTATGTAAGGGGTCGACTGTAAAATCCAATCTGTGTTGATAAACAATATAAATCTCGGTCAAATGAAACAGCATCAAGAAAAGCCCTAAATACATCAACCATTTTTTACCACTTCTAAAAAACACGTCATATCCCAACGCCATCCATATCGTCATGAATAATACAAAGGTCGCTGAGCCACGCCAATAATGGGTCAACGATTTAAAAATAGGAAAAGCCCCTCTCAACAAGTCAGCCGTAACATGGGTCCGCACAAATGCGAATTGAATAAGAACGGCAAAGAACATGGCCCAGAATATCTTTGATCTAAATATCCTTTTGCATTGAAAAAGACCAATGACCACAGGAATTAGGGCCATCGTGCCGATAAAATTAGAAAATTCCCAAATACCGCCGATGGCCCAATGCCCGACACCTTTGATCACATGTCCTTCATCAAAAAAAGAAGAAAAAATTGCCCGGAACAATGGCTTATTTTTCCAAATAATCCCATAATTAGGTATAAACCCATTCCCATTCCGAAGAAATTTTGACGCTTCAAATTCCAACATACCACCCAAATGCGGCCAGCTTAATAAAACGGCAGCAATAAAACAAAAAACAATAAGCCCGACCTTCTTTATCGCTTGCAGACGCCCATCATTAGGACAGATCAATTCTGCTGCTAAACGTCCTAAAAAAATATAAGGAAAATACTGCAGCCAAAAATAACCTCCATTGCCCAAAAGAAAAATACATAAAGTAAGCCATAAGCTAGTTTTTACATTCGTTCGATCGAATGCAAATGGCCTCGCAAACAATTTCTCCATATGGACCAATATCCAGGGAAGATAGGCAAAGGACTGCACATGCAGCTGGGTGCCATTATTCGTTAAATGAAAGACCCAATACCCTGAAATAGAAATAATCAGCCCTGTAAAAAGACGCGCTGCCCTGCTTTTGATATCCAAATAAAATAGCCAGCGATAAATCCCCCGCGGCAAGGATGACCGAAAGCAAAAGATTGGTGATCTTCATCGACCAGATGACATGAGGAATAAAAAAATGGACCAGCGGGTAGAGAGAAAATATGTAGACTTGCCCATCAGCCCCCAGCAGAAAACCTCCGCAACGGGCTGGAGTAAAATAAGGGAATGAAAATTCTGACAAAAGGTGTTTTTTTATTAACTCAATCCACCAGTACCCATACCCGTTAAAATCAGCCCCGCCTAAAAAGCTGAAAAGATATATTTCTGCATAAAGAACAAAGGCAAAAACCACCAGAATAAAAATAAGCAAATTCTTATAAATAATATTCTTCTTTAAAAAATTAAAATTCATGAGGCGATATTCTTTCCAAACAAAAATGCCTGTAAGCTTTGCTAAAAATATATATAAAAGTAAGT
>Ga0206825_1020_pt1 | contig 37518 bp, 35 predicted proteins | sample Alteio_BWOrgCont_79_FD_152875 | JGI IMG/M metagenome (GOLD analysis project Ga0206825, IMG submission 152875) | Enriched cells from forest soil in Barre Woods Harvard Forest LTER site, Petersham, Massachusetts, United States -... | ecosystem: Environmental > Terrestrial > Soil > Temperate forest >...
AAGAAATCTTCATCGGAAAAAGATAATACTACTATGAAATGATTAAGAAAATTTTTTAAATTCAATACGAAAGGAAAATAATGGACCATTAATTGGCATGTTTATACGGCAAGGGGATCATGTTGATTTCTTTGGATAAGGAAGCATTTAATAATAGAGCTGTGGCGGCAATAAAGGCGTCTGCCACGGATAATTTATGCTGGGCTTTAATCCTTCCAGAACTTAAATTTAATATATCATTACATTGAATAACATAACGCAGAGGTGTCAAAAACGAGGTTTTTATTCACGCCCACGGTCACGTTTACGTTTTTTAAGTAATAACCGTGCTTACCATAAGCAGCACCTTCTGTTTATGCTCATTACGAGCATTCAAGGCATAATTCAATTATGTAAGATTTTATTAAGAATCTGCTTACCAATTATCGCGGAATAAAATCCATTTTGGGAGTGATCTCTAAGATGGTTTCCGCTATCAATTGTGCGCAGGATTCCAGATCATCCAAAGAACAAGTCTCTACCATCGTGTGCATGTAGCGATTAGGGACGCTGATTAACGCGGTAGCTACCCCTTCACGGCTTAGCTGGATGGCGCCTGTATCTGTTCCATCGGGACGACCCAGGGATGAGAATTGGTAAGGGATTTTTCTGCGTTTGGCGACATCAATGAACATTTTTCCAAGAGCACGATTGATGGCTGGACCTGCATGCAAGACCGGGCCTTTGCCCAAGTACACCTCGCCTACAATGCGTTTGTCAATGCCAGGAGTATCTGAAGCAAATCCAACATCCACGGCAATACCAACTTTTGGATTAATGCCATAGGCACTGGTACGCGCCCCGCGCAAGCCCACTTCTTCCTGGACTGTTGACACGCCATATACACCTATGTCCTTACGCAATTTCTTGCTGCTTAGGATCTTAATGACTTCAGAAACAACATAGGCTCCGGTTTTATCGTCACATCCTTTGGAAGAAAAAATATTGTTACGCAATTCCATGTAATTAGGCGCGAACGAAACAGCATCACCCAAGGCCACCACTTTAAGAGCATCTTCTTTATCTTTAGCACCAATATCCACCCATAAATCTTTAATAAGCACACTTTTATTACGGTCACATTCTTCCATTAAATGGATGGGCTTCTTGCCAATCACACCATCGACAAGGCCTTTTTCCGTTTGCACCTTCACTTGGCTGCCTGGCAAAACACCTGAGTCAATACCTCCCACTGGCACCACGCATAAAAAGCCTTCGCTGGTGATATGGCTGATAATAAAACCAATCTCGTCACAATGCCCGGCCATCATCACCTTGTATTCAGCTTTAGGATTTAAAACAGCTATGCAATTGCCGTGAACATCCCGTTTGATCGTGTGCGCATATTCCTTGGTCCTTTTGGCCCAGACATTCTGGCTTGCTTCTTCGAAACCTGAAGGTCCGCATTGGCTTAAAAAATCACGTAGGAATTTTTTGGATTCGTTGTTCATATAATCTCCTCTAAATTAATTCTGTTATGGATCCCCGACAAAAACATTCGGGGATGACATGTTTTATTTATTTGGTGATGACATGTCTTGTTTATTCGGGGATGACACATTTTTTGAATAACGCTGTTTGATGTATGTTTCGAGCATTTCTATGAATTCTTCCTTGATATGCTCACCCTTTAATGTTTTATATTCCTTGCCGTCCATGTACACCGGAGCCATCGGATTTTCTGACGCACCGGGCAGGCTGATGCCGATGTCCGCATGACGGCTTTCGCCGGGGCCGTTGACCACACAACCCATGACGGCAATTTTCATTTCTTCAATTCCAGGATACTGCTTTTGCCACAAAGGCATCTTTAACTTGATATGACTGTTGATATCTTGGGCCAGGTACTGAAAGTAATTGGAACTGGTGCGCCCGCAGCCAGGGCAGCTTGTCACCGACGGTGCGAAATAACGGAACCCCATGGACTGCAGAAGCTCTTTACATACTTCCACTTCTTTCGAACGCGGCACATTGGGTTGTGGTGTCAATGAAACACGGATTGTATCCCCAATGCCTTGCTGCAATAAAATAGAAAGCGCTGCGGCAGAAGAAACAGCCCCCTTGATATCAGCCCCAGCCTCGGTTAAACCAAGATGCAGGGCGTAATTGCAATCACGAGCCAACTGTTGATAAACTGCAACCATATCTTGCAAGCCAGACATTTTAACACTTAAAACTAATTTTTCTTGAGGCAAACCTAATTTTAACGCATATTCCGCTGAGCGCAAAGCGCTTTGGACCATGGCTTCCCTTGTGACTTCACTAAAATCTTTTGGGTTCGGTGATTTAGCATTAGCATCCATTAACTCCGTCAACAGTTCCTGGTCCAAAGAACCCCAATTAACGCCAATGCGCACAGCCTTGCCATTATCAATGGCGATTTTAATTATCTGCGCAAAATTGTCATCATGCAAACGGCCCTTGCCCACGTTACCGGGATTAATACGGTATTTGTCTAGCAATTTGGCCGCTTGAGGATTGTTCCTTAAAAGAATATGCCCGTTAAAATGAAAATCCCCTATGATTGGTGTCGTAATACCTTCCTCACGAAGACGCCTGATAGCCTCTGCTGCCCCTTGGGCTGCGTCACTATCATTGACTGTCCAACGCACCAGTTCAGAGCCAGCAGCAATCAATTCCCTGGTTTGGGCCAAGGTGGCCTTAACATCAGCCGTAGGCGTATCTGTCATAGACTGGATACGTATAGGATAATCATGCCCCATCTTTAAGGGACCTATTTGAACATGAGGCGTTTTTCGACGTGCATGCATAAAAAATATCCTTCGCTTAAAGGCTCAGGATGATTCTGACGTTACGTCGGAATCAATTTAAATTTACACCTTTAGTAAAACTGATATAATTGAAAACTGGATTCCCGACAAAAACATTCGGGAATGACAAGCATTCACTTTGAGGCGTTATTATAGAAAACGTAGACAAAAAAAGCAAGATAAGAAGATTTCCATGGAAATATTTTTAGCAAAGACGCAAGGATTCTGTGCAGGGGTTGCAAGTGCCATTGATATTGTCGAACTGGCACTTAAAACCTATGGCACGCCTTTGTATGTTTACCATGACATTGTCCACAACACCTCTGTTGTCGAGGACATGAAAAGCCGCGGGGTTGTCTTTGTTGAGGATTTAAAAGATGTGCCGCATGGATCACGTATCATTTTTAGTGCCCATGGCATCCCTCCGGAACTAATTGATGAAGCGCGTGAGCGCCAATTAAAATATGTTGATGCCACCTGTCCTTTGGTGACCAAGGTTCATAAAGAAGCTATCAAATTTTCCGGTCAACAAGTGGACACGGTTCTTATTGGCCACGTAGGGCACCAAGAATTAATTGGTACCGCAGGATACGTACACCCGGATTTACTGCATATTATCGAGAATGAAGATGATGTTCAACGTTTAAATATTGATCCCGACAAGACAATTGCCTACATTACCCAGACTACTCTTTCTGTTGACGAAACCCGCGGCATTATTGATAAATTAAAAATGAAATTCCCAAAACTGATCGGCCCTCCTCGCTCGGACATCTGTTATGCCACCCAAAACCGGCAAGATGCTGTTAAAGAGTTGGCTGACTTTTGTGATATTATTATCATTTGCGGATCTCCCCATTCTTCCAATAGCAACCGCCTGCGTGAAACAGGTGAGCAAATGGGTGTGGAGAGCTATATCGTGGACACCGCCGCGGAATTAGACTGTGCTGTTCTACAAAACAAACAAAAAGTCGGCTTAAGCTCTGGTGCTTCTGTCCCCCGTTATCTGGTGGATGAAATCATTGATAAAATCAAGACCTATGCCCCTGAAGCGGTAGTTCATGAGTTTAGTAATCCGGAAAAGAATATTGTGTTTCCGGTGTTACAGTTTAAAGAATAGTACTATGGCTAAATTGATTATTGATAATATAACCTACGATGTGCCTGACGGCGAACTAATGGCCCAGGCCTGTGAAACGGCAGGCATTCCATTTTCTTGTAATTCCGGCGTTTGTGGTACCTGTCAAGTTGAAGTACTGGAAGGCGCTGAAAATATCAACGAATTAAACCGTGAAGAGATGGAATTGGCCATGGACCGTACCCATCGCCTGGGATGTCAATGCAGAATCATCAGCGGGACTGTAAAAGTAACATACTAAACTGGTATCTCCCTTAAATGTTCATTCTTCAAGAAAATCCCATTGACCCCTTACAGGCCCGTAATATGTGCCGGGAACCTGCCAAAAATGGCGCTCTTGTCAGCTTCGAGGGAACGGTCCGGGCTGACGAACATAAAGGCAATCAAGTCAACGAACTATTATATATCGCTGATACCCCTGCCTGCCTGGCCGAAGGTGAAAAAATAATCATTGAAGCACTTTCTAAATTTGCTATTAACGAAGCGGTGTGTATTCAACGTATCGGTAAATTAAAAACCACTGAGACCGCTGTATGGATCGGCGTATGGGCTGAACACCGGGATGAAGCTTTTAAAGGCTGCCGCTATATCATCGAAGAAATTAAAAAGCGCCTGCTTATCTGGAAAAAAGAATTTTATAATGACGGCACCAAAACCTGGATCCAAGGGGCCCAAACACAGGTGAATCCTTAAGATGAATACCAGCACCCCTGCCCTGCTATCTAATTACACAACCTTTCAATTAGGCGGCAGCTGTCCCTGTCTAATCGAATGCTCAACACCTGATGAACTGATAGAAACTGTCCAAAGATTAATAAAAAACGAAACAGCCTTTCTTTTAATTGGCGGTGGATCCAATTTAGTTGTTTCAGATCATGGCTTGAATACAACTGTAATCCGCTATCTGTCTCCAACCCCTCTGATCGAAAATAATGGTAATAATATCACTGTCTCAGCCAGCACCATTTTGGATGATCTAGCTCTTTTTTGTGTTGATGAAGGCCTGGAAGGTTTAAATTATACAACAGGCATCCCAGGCACCGTCGGTGGGGCTGTGGTCGGCAATGCCGGTGCCTGGGGCAAACAGGTTGGCGATGTGTTTAAGTCCGCCGTGATAATTGATAAGAATGGCCAAACAAAAACCGTAGGGCCTGACTATTTCGCCTTTACCTATCGCCATTCGCGGCTTAAAGAAACAAATGAAATAATTGTGTCCGTCACCTTTAATTTAACACCTGGGAATCCCGTAACCTTGGCCCAAGAGCGTGCTGAGATACTTAAAATACGTGCTGAGAAGCACCCTGATTTAGCAACCCAGCCATGCGCTGGTTCTTTTTTCCGAAATATCGAACCCACCTCCCAGGCAGAACGCCGGCAAGCTTCTGGCTGGTTCCTGGAACAAGCTGGCGGCAAAAACCTTAGAGTAGGCGGCGCCTACATTCTTGATAAGCATGCCAATATCATCATCAAAGGTCCGGGGGCAACCGCCCAGGACGTGCATGACCTGCATCTAAAAATGATTGAAGTGGTCAAAGAAAAATTTGGATTGCAATTAGTGCGCGAAGTGCGTTTTGCGGGTAAATTTGATAATACCCTGCAGGCTAATCAAGAAGGCTTCTGGTGATTTAAGAAATTGCCATGCCTAAAACTGGCAAAGAGCTCTCAATAGGTACAATCCGAATAATGATTCCCTCTACACCTGTAAAATTACCTTTGCGAAATTGAGCGATCATAGCTGAATTATTAAATTTCATCTCAATACTCTTTCCCTCTTGTGTTACATCCAAGCCCATGTTTTTGGCATTAAGATCAATACCGCCTGGCGGTATGTCTGGCTGAATGTTTTCTGCCACCCTCTTCACAGACCCTGAAACCGGCATATTCCATTTGAACGCCAACCCCTCTATAAATCTCATTTCCTGTTCAAATCTATTTTTATCTGCTAATGGTAATTTTTGGACCGCATGCATGTCCGCTATTACCTGTCTGAAATAATCCTTCCACTTGACGCTTCCAGGAGCAAGATTAATAGCTTTAGAATCACCCATCTGTATTTTATTTAACGCATTATCATTTGTATTAATCGTCATATAGCCGTTAGGCTGTATCCGAAATGTTTGTTTCGGACCAGGATCGACTAACTCCGTAATTCTTAAACTGCCATTTTCCTTGGCAATGAAAATACCAGGAACTAAAGCTATTAAACCAGGCACAGGCATTTGATTGCTAAACAATATTTCCTTACCGGTCCTAACCAATACCCTCTGTTTAAAAAGTTTAACGTACTCAGATATTCTTTTCTTTCCAGAATCTGTGCGCGCAGTGTCCTCAGCCATCCTTAGACCCTTCATAATATCTATCAAACCGTTATTCGCTTGATCTGTATTTGCCGAGAAATACTTGCCCATGGCTGTGCCAAAAGGAAAATACGCAGATTTACCATTTTTTAGGTCAATTTTAACTTTTCTCTCCATACCAGAAAACGGTACAATAGGAAGACTTAAAACATCACCGTCCATTCTAATGGTAGGCTCCATATTAAAAATGGGACTTGGGTCCCTAGATGCTGTTTTATTATGCCATTTGCTTATTGCAGCTTCCAGTTGTGGATTTTCATTTTCTTTGACATACCCATTTTCGGTAATCCAGTACCAGTCACCCTCAATCTCATGGAAACCCTCATCCCATCCAGGCACTCCTTGTTTAAACTTCCGGGGCCCAACAGAACCATCCGGAGCATAAAAAACAGTCCCTTTTATTAAATCAAGGCTATATACCAAGATGGGCGATGGAGATTGCTTAGAATAAATTGAAAAGCTAAGGACATTGTTTTGTGTCTGTACAAGGATATTGCCTTCAGGAACATCTGCAATTTTTCCATTAAATATGACTTTGTTAGGCACAGAGGGCGTAAATAATTTTTGATATCCTAATCCAAGAGTTCCTACGGCCACTGCAGCGGTGGCAAATTTCTTAAACGCTGTCATTGCCCTATCATCTATTTTATCCTGGGTCAGCTGTGCTGCATCCGTTACTTGTAATTGAAAATCAGGCTCCCCAAGAGATTCCAAAGGGCGTATGGCTGGGCCAATAAATCCCTTTAAAAACGCAACCAAAGAATTATAAATATCTGGTGACGATAAAATATCCCGTAACGACGGCTTAATATTTGAATCTTCTTGAACGAAAACGACCCTGAATGTATGCTCATTCTCAAGATAACTAAAAACACTAAATCTATACTCACTTCTTTTATTTCCTAAAAGATCATTTACCTTCCACGTTGCGGCTTTCTCGATCACATCCTTTCTTTTTGCCATTGCCTTGTCATTTTCAGAATTTTTATTTTGATGGTCTACAACAGCGAGGACTACATCTACTAATACCTTAGGCGAATCCATGGCAGCATCCCGTATTTCTTCTAAACTAGCCATTTGCACTTGATCAAGCACGATCCCAAGATCAGGCGGCATACCACCTGAAAAATATTTCCTGGGCATGATTTTCTTACTGAAGGCATCCATGTCTTCTTTAATATAATTAAAAACGCCTTTCTTATACGCCTTTAAATATTGATTATAAATCTCGTCTTGGGCAGCCAGGTCATCAGACAAAACACCGCTGGTCTTTCCTTTATTACTATAAACCTGATTAAGCAGGGCATCTTTAAGTGTCCGCTTATACCAGGTTGCAAGAATCATGGAATAGAATATCTGACGCAACTGTGCGAAGTTTTTCCCTTGGTTGACTTCTTTTTCGATTTCGGGGAGGATGATTTGGCGGATAATTTGAGAACTTACGGTATGGGCGTTGATTGCACTACTTCTCCTCTGTTTAGTTAAGGGGAGTTGCTTTTGCAATGCCAAATAATCTTCTTCCAACATGACTTTTAGATGAGCACCAATCACATAGGCTACGTTATTACGTTCCAAGACCTTGGCCTTGTCTGCAACGACCCACACCTTGTTAAAGGTATTGACCGGGATTTGCCTTGAACCAAACTGAGCTTGGACTTTGGCATATACCCTGTCCCAAAACTCCTTACCCAATTTTCTTTCCGGATAAATGAGTGACGCTGTTAATTGCTTAAGAATATAGTCCTGTGCCAGCATGTCACGGCCAAGACCAGTCTTGCCTAGATCATCCGTTGTTATGCGGCTTTTCTCATACGGTGAAAGATTGACCCATAAATCATCTTCTTTAATTGTTAATGATGCTAAGAAATACTTAATAAGCTTCTGGGCTTCTGCCTTGAATTGCGGGCTACCTGCCTTGAAACCAGATTTACCTGTATCCATGATGAAATCAAATAAAAGAGGGTTATCAGGATGGACCTTAAGCCCCTGCACCATGACCGGCATATAGGCTGGGCTCAAATTAACCATGCTTCCAGGCGCTGGCAGGTCTAAAACAGCAGCATAAACTTTAGGCAAAGGCCCTAAAACTGTCGTCACGAAACTGGCAATAATAAATAAATTTAGGATTTTCTTGAACATAACCTGTCCCTTCTTGGCTTCTAACTTCTTTATTTTAGATATACCAAGTTTAGAACAAGGTTATTAAGGAGAGAAAAAAAGGGGGTTAATTTAGCGTTAAGATTATAAATAGGCACTGCAGAGGATTTATGGAAGAAGTTACACAGGCTTAACCACCAATTTGGTACATTTCTACTTTGGGGGATGGGCGCGAATGGTGGCGGATTTCGGAGCGCTGCTCGGAATAGCGGTCTTCGCGTTTCATCCATGTCACACGGATCAAATGGGTTAGAAACTCATCGGAAGCACCTTCTCTTAAATGCTTACCTAAATCTGTTCCGTGGGTGGCGAAAAGGCAGGTGTACATTTTGCCGTCTGCGGATAAACGCAGGCGGCTACAAGTGCCGCAAAAGGCCTTGGTCACTGAGGAAATGAATCCAACTTCGCCTTGGCCGTCCTTAAAACGATATATCTCTGAGGTGTCTCCACCCTGCGTGCCCTGGATACGTACTAAAGGAAATGTTGAGTCAATTAACGCGATAATTTCACTCGATGGAACGACTTGAGCATTGTCCCAATGATTTTGATTGCCCACATCCATGTATTCGATAAAACGTACACTATGCCCAGTGCCGCGGAAATATCTGACTAAATCTAAAATTGTATGATCATTGACCCCGCGTTGGATGACTGCATTGATCTTGATGGAATTAAAACCTGCTTTCTCAGCGGCACGAATGCCTTCTAGCACCTCTTGGACAGAGCCTTTTTCCCCGCTCATCTGGCGAAAAATATTTTCATCTAAAGTATCCAGGCTCACCGTCAAACGGCCAAGACCAGCAGCCTTCAGGCGTTTTACCCACTGAGACAACATAGAACCATTGGTGGTCAAGGCTAGATCATCGACACCAGGAATAAGTGATAGTTTACGGATGATTAAATCAATATCCGGCCTTAACAAAGGCTCTCCTCCGGTCAAACGTAATTTTGTGACACCGAGGCCGACAAAAACCCGTGCCAGGCGCTCAATTTCATCAAAGCTTAACCATTGCTTTTTATCTAGAAACTCATAAGCATGGTGAAATTTATCCGACGGCATGCAATAAGGGCAACGGAAATTGCAGCGGTCGATTAAGGAAATACGCAGGTCGCGAAGGGATCGGTTGAATTGGTCTGTGGTTGGCATAATTAGCATGTCTGGATTCCCGACAAAAGCATTCGGGAATGACAATAAATTTTACTATTCTGTCGAAACGGTTTTGGTTTTTTCTAACGCGCCGTGCATGGTGTGCCAGCTGAGTGAGGCACATTTGACACGGGCGGGGTATTGCCAGATGCCGGAAAAAACTGTTAGTTTATCCAGATGATTAGCTTGTTGGTCAGGCTTAAGATCGCCTTTGACTAATCGATGAAATTCCTCAAACAATACATTGGCATCCTTGACACTTTTTCCCTTAAGGGCTGCTGTCATCATCGAGGCTGAGGCTTTGGAAATGGCACAGCCAGAACCTTCGAAAGCAGCGTCCTCAATGACGCCGCTGGCATTGACCTTCACATACACCCACAAGTGATCCCCGCATAAAGGATTGTAACCTTCAGCCACATGAGTCGCCCCCTCGATTTTTCGATAATTACGGGGATTACGATTGTGTTCTAAAATTGTTTGTTGGTATAATTCGTCACGCATTAAAAATGTCCTTAGCTCGTTTAATAGAGCTGGCCAAAATATCAAGTTCTTCCTTGGTATTGTAAAAGGCCAGCGATGCACGGGCGGTGGCAGGGATCTTAAAGAATTCCATCACCGGCTGGGTGCAGTGATGGCCGGTGCGGATAGCCACCCCTTCCTGGTCAACAAGGGTTCCTAAATCATGCGGATGAACACCGTCAACCACAAAAGAAATAATCGATGTTTTTTCTCGAGCAGTTCCAATAACACGCACACCGTTAATAGATAAAAGCATCTTGGTGCCGTAATCCAATAATTCTTGTTTATACTGTTTCATCGCATCCCAGCCAATGTTTTGAAAAAATTCAAGGGCTGAGCGTAAACCAATGACCTCAGCGATCGGCGGGGTTCCTGCTTCAAATTTGTAAGGCAGGACATTATAGGTGGTTTTGGCAAATGTGACACTTTTAATCATGTCTCCCCCTCCTTGATAAGGAGGCATGGCTTCCAGCCATTTTTCTTTGCCATAAAGGACTCCCACACCCGTTGGGCCAAAAACTTTATGCCCTGAAAAAACCAAAAAATCGCAATCCAATTCTTGAACATTAATCGCTGTATGGGTCACAGCCTGGGCTGCGTCAATCACAACAACAGCTCCTTGCTTGTGCGCAGCCTCAATCACCGCCTTGACAGGATTGACTGTTCCCAGAGAATTTGACACCCATACCAGGGAAACTAATTTTGTTTTCTCTGATAAAAGCTTGGTATACTCTTCAAATATAATTTCGCCGCGCTCATTGATAGGAATGACTTTAAGTACAGCTCCTGTTTGCTCGCAAAGCATCTGCCAGGGGACGATATTGGAATGGTGCTCCATGTGGGAAATAATGATCTCATCCCCTTTTTTAAGAAAATGCCTGCCATAAGAATTGGCAATAAGATTCAGGGATTCGGTTGCCCCCTTAGTGAAAATAATTTCTTCCACCCTACGGGCATGAAGGAACTGCCTGACCACCTGGCGGGAATATTCGAAGGCGGCTGTAGCCTGCTCGCTTAAGTAGTGCACTCCGCGATGCACGTTGGAAACTCCAGTGACATAATAGGCGTTAATTGCATCCACTACACAGCGGGGCTTAAGGGTGGTCGCTGCGTTGTCTAAATACACCAAGGGCTTGCCATGGACCGTGATATTAAGGTTAGGGAATTCGTGACGGAGTTTTTGGACGTTGAAGGTGGACATATATTCACTCATTTGTCATTCTAGCGAAAGCGGGAATCCATTTTAGAATTAATTCTGAATTGGATCCCCGATTAAAATCACCGCCTCTGGCGGGATCCCGTCCAACGGCGGGACATTCGGGGATGACATTTTATTTTATACTATTAAAACTTAACTTCAGGAAATTTCTTGAGCAAAAGGCGGCTGAGTTTGGTACGGATGGAATCATTCTTGATTGTATTGATAATATCGTCAATGAAACCCTTTGACAATAATTGAATGGCCATCTGTTGGGTAATGCAGCGGCTTTGCAAATAAAAAATTTCCTCTTGGGACAATTGGCCGATGGTGGCCCCATGCGTGCACTTGACGTCATCCGCAAAAATTTCCAGTTGCGGCTTTGTATCCACACGGGCTTCCTTGCCTAATAACAAATGTTTATTCAGCTGATAGGCATTGGTTTTTTGGGCAATGGCATGCACATAAATTTTGCCATTAAAAATGGCCCGTGACTTATCATTGAGCAATCCCTTATACAGCTGGTAAGAAGTACAGTTGGGATGCTGAATATCCAGCAGCGTATGGTTGTCAACTTGTTGATGGCCGTCAAGACCGTAAAGACCGTTCATGATCGTATTGGTCCCCTCGCCCTTGATCAAAATGGATAAATTGTTGCGGGTTACTTCACCACCATGATTGAAAGAGAATGAATCAAGCGAACTGCCCTTTTCCTGCCAAATACGGGTAGTCCCGATATGAACAGCCTGATGACTTTCTGCCTGTGCCTTGCAATATCCAACGACAGCATTGGCAGCAATGCGCATATCTGTGACGGCATTGGACAAATAAGGCACTGGCTCAAAGCATATGTGGCTTTCTAAAATATTCACCTGGGCTGCCTCGGCAACGGATATAAAAATACGTGGAAATACCATTGTGTCAGGTACAATGCCGCTTGTTACATGAATAATATGTACCAAAGGTTCAATAACAGCATTTTTTGAAACTTGAATACAAGCCCCGTCTAAAAACAATGCCTGGTTCATCCACAAAAAAGCTTTGGAATCATTAGGGGTTAATTTGGAAATCGTGTCCTGAATTTCAACATTGTCATGTGCCAAGGCTGCATTTAATGAAGATACGTCAAGACCATGTGGCAAATGCTTTAAATCCGATAATTCACCCCATAAAACACCATTAACTAAAACAATATTGATATCTGTCTTCTCGCGATAATTGTCAAACTGCCTATTCTCAATCAATTCATGGCGGGAAGCAATTTGAAAGCGACGATTGACCACATTGCCCAAGGACAGGTATTTCCATTCCTCATCCTTAAGGGTTGGCATGCTGATGCCAGCCCACTGGTCAAAACTTTTCTGCCGAAAAGCCTTAAGCCAGGCACTCGAATTATTATTTAATTTTGACTGATATTGTTCCAGCCCTTCGATATTTAAGGGCAGCTGTTGCTCGGTCATCATATTTTTTCCTTAAATTATTTTATCAGCCAATCGTAGCCGCGGTTTTCGACTTCTAAGGCCAATTCCTTGCCCTCTGACTTTACAATCTTACCATCGTGGAGAATATGGACAAAATCAGGCTGGATATAATTGAGCAGGCGCTGATAATGGGTGATCAAAATGATCGCATTGTTCTTGCTGCGCAATTTATTGACCCCTTCAGCCACAATTTTCATAGAGTCAATATCAAGACCTGAATCTGTTTCATCCAAGATGGCCAAACGGGGGTTTAAAACAGCCATCTGCAGGATTTCATTACGCTTCTTCTCACCACCGGAGAAATCCACATTGACCGGACGGTCGATAAACTTATCATCCATCTCCAATATTTTCATTTTAGTACGCAGGTATTTGTCAAAATCGATGGGGTCCATCTCTTCAGCACCTTGATGGCGGCAAATGGCATTAAAGGCCGCGCGTAAAAAAACAGAACTTGGTACACCGGGAATTTCAACAGGATATTGGAAAGCCAAGAATACCCCTTCACGGGCACGCATATCTGGTTCCATGCCAACTAAATTAATTTTCTTAAAATTGACTTCATAGTCAATAGAACCAGCGGTGACTTCGTATTGGGGGTGACCCGCGATCACCTTGGACAAGGTGCTTTTACCTGATCCATTTGGCCCCATGATGGCGTGCACTTCACCAGCACCGACATTTAAATTGATCCCTTTTAATATTTCCTTGCCCTCGATACCGGCATGCAAATCTTTAATTTCTAGCATACTAAATCCTCATGTTCTGGATTCCCGCTTTCGCGGGAATGACAAGTTATGTTAACCCACACTTCCTTCTAGTTTCATTTCCAACAATTTCACTGCTTCAACCGAAAATTCAAGAGGCAACTCTTTAAAGACGTCCTTACAAAATCCGTTGATGATCAGCGAAATGGCTTCTTCCAAATCCAGGCCGCGTGAACGAAGATAAAACATCTGTTCAGCGTTAATCTTAGATGTAGAAGCTTCATGCTCCAAGACTGCCGTATTGTTTTTGACTTCTATATAGGGAAACGTATTGGCAGAACAATTATTTCCCACCAGCATGGAATCGCATTGGGAAAAATTACGCGCGCCATCTGCTGTTGGCATGATCTTGACCAGGCCGCGGTAACTATTATGTGCAAAATCTGAAGAAATACCTTTGGAGACAATGGTGCTCTTGGTATTTTTCCCGATATGAATCATCTTGGTGCCTGTGTCAGCCGTCATGTGATTATTGGTCAGGGCCACCGAATAAAATTTTCCGGTAGAATTATCTCCCTGCAAAATAACACTGGGATATTTCCAGGTAATAGCACTTCCCGCCTCGACTTGTGTCCAAGAAATCTTGGAATTGATCCCGGCACATTTGCCGCGTTTGGTAACAAAGTTATAGATTCCACCACGACCCTCTTTGTCACCGGAATACCAATTTTGCACTGTTGAATATTTGATCTCAGCGTTGTCCAAGGCCACCAGTTCAACAACGGCCGCATGCAATTGATTAGTATCACGCATGGGTGCCGTGCATCCTTCCAAGTAACTGACATAACTACTATCTTCTGCGATGATCAAGGTGCGTTCAAATTGCCCAGTATTCTCAGCATTGATACGAAAATACGTGGAAAGCTCCAAAGGACAACGTATCCCTTTGGGGATATAACAAAAAGACCCATCGGAAAAAACCGCTGAATTTAAAGCCGCGTAAAAATTGTCCGTATAGGGGACCACTGATCCCAAATATTTCTTAACCAGCTCAGGATGATTAAGAACAGCCTCGGACATGGAGCAAAAAATAATGCCATGACGAGCCAATTCACCCTGGTGTGTGGTTCCAACAGAAATACTGTCAAAGACCGCGTCAACAGCTACACCGGTCAGACGTTTCTGCTCACTTAAAGGGATGCCCAGGCGGTCAAAGGTCTTGAGCAATTCCTCATCGACCTCAGCCAAACTTGCAGGACTTTCATTTTTCTGCTTTGGCGCAGAATAATAATAGATATCCTGATAATCAATGGGCCCATATTCAAAATTTGGCCAGCTAGGCTCTTGCATTTTCAGCCAATTGCGAAAAGCCTTCAAGCGCCATTCAAGCATCCACTCAGGCTCTTTTTTCTTGGCAGAGATCAGGCGCACCGTATCTTCGCTTAGACCTTTGGGCGGCTTGTCCTCATCGATGACCGTATGGAAACCATAGCGGTACTCTCCTGCCCCGGCTAATTTATTATCTTCCAATTCTTTTTGTTTAACGGCATCTGACATATATTAATCCTTTGCTTCAGCTGTCTGCATAAAGGGTTTAGAACGGATCTGTTTTTCCCCTTGGTTACGTGAAGAAATTAACTCGCGTACGTCGATCGTTTTAAACATCTCTGAAAGCTGCTCATTCAAATTAAGCATAGGCGAGATGACATTGCAGCTGGAAGTCATATCGCAATGCGAATAATTACCATGAAAGCAATTAACAATCTGAATCGGCCCTTCAATCATTTGGGTCAAATCAAAAAGGGTGACCTTAGAAAGGTCCTTAAGGATCTGGTAGCCGCCATGAGCGCCCTGCTCTGCACGGACAATCTCATGCTGGGCCATGATCTGTAAAACGCGCGAGGTCGGGTCAAAAGGAGTGTGATAAATATCACAAATTTCCTTGGCCGATGTCAATTGGCCCGGCGATTTGGCACTCATGTGCCTTAAGGAGATCAGGGCGTATTCTAATTTTCGGTTGATTTTAAACATACTTAAAACTCCCCTACCCCCTCTTTATAAAAAAGAGGGAAAATTTAGGAAATTTCATTTATCTTTGCGGCTACGATCAAGTCGTTTTCGGTAACTCCGCCAAGCGCGTGCGTATATAGAACTACTTTTAAATTCTTATATCCGGTCAAATGAAGGTCCGGATGATGCATTTGGTCTTCAGCAATGTCTTTAATTTTATTAATCAAATCAATGCAAGCTACAAAATTCTTTAACGTCAATGAGCGTTCTATGCTTTTGCCGTCTTGGGCCAGAATCCAGCCAGGGATTTCACCCATATGTGACTGAATTTCTTTTATAGTATACGCTCGTCCAATACCTTCACAAGGCACACATTTCTTCTTAGTAAGCTGTTCCATGCTCATGCTCCTGTGCGCTTCCCTCAGTCACCACTGTGATTTCGGGGTTGTATTGATCGCGCAAAATGCTCTCAATGGCCCTGAGTGTTCCCATGGTAGAACTGGGGCATGAACCGCAGGCGCCCTGATAGCTAACAGTTAAATTTATACCGTCAAAAGATACAATATGAAGATCTCCACCGTCCATCTGAAGGCCGGGACGGATGGTATTATCCAAAATCGCATTAATCTTAGCAATTTCAGGATCATCAGAAACGGCAGTAGCCGCTTTTTTATCCTCTTCAACCTTAAAATCAGGATTATGGTCTGGCGCATATTCCAGGATCGTCTTTTTAATTTGTTCTTCAATCTGCTCCCAGTCCACATTGCCATCCTGGGTCACAGTGACATAATTATCAAAAAAATACACTTCCGTGATATTAGGAATGGTAAATAAAGCGGCCGCCATAGGATTGTGCTGGCATTGACCGGCATTTTTATAGGTAACCTTACCCTCGGTTTTAACCGGCACATTTAAAACAAACTTGAGCGCGTTAGGGTTCGGCGTGCTCTGAATCATTGTACGGATTTCCATGGTATACTCCTTGACTTAAGCTATATACTTCTTCTTTTGACGTATTTAGAATAGCACGGATCAGGAAATTTGACAAGCGTAGATTATACGTATGTAGTATAATCTTTTCAAGAGGTCACTATGCTAAAAAAATTGGAAAGCCTAATTCTTCTTTCAGCTTTTTCTACACTTTTTCTAACCCCAGGTTCTTGCTTTGCCTGGCATGATTATACTAATTATGGAGATTGGAATTATTATGGGAGCGGCCGGGACCACCCTTATTCAGCTTATATTAATCGGGCCAATTATGTGGGGCCTGCTGATTATGCGACAATCAAACCGGATTATATTGATGGGCCCCTTGTCATTTCGCAGATGAGTCCTCCTGTGACAATACCTGTCCCAGCACCTGCCCCCATTCAACCTGATCAATTTACCGTTAATATCCCTAATGTGCATGGAGGTTATAACGCCGTGGTCATCAGAAAATCAGGGGAAGGTTTTATAGGGCCTGATGGGGAATACTACCCTGAATTTCCTAAAATTTTTCAACTGCAGATGAAGTACGGGAGTTAAAACTACCTATTCACCAATGCTTTAATGGCAGGCAGGGCTTTTTGGGCGGCTTCTTCGCCGCGCTTGATCAATTGATCGACTTCATATAACTCAAACCATTGAATGCCCCTTAAATCCGGATGGATCAGGACATCTGCCTGTTTGGCACTTTGCTCTGCAATCACAAATTCCGTTGCCTGCAAAGTACGCACAATAATATCCGCGATGTTAGGCGTAAAAATATTCGACATAAACCTGCCTAAACGAAAACCTATGAATTTAAAAGGATGTTTGGAAAATGGTATGTCAAAACATTTGATGAGTTTTTCATCTTCTTTTTTTTGAGACCAATCAACTTCTTCCGGTGACTGCAGCACATTGACCGCGATGATTTTCTTAACACCCATATCGGCCAAGACATTGGTCGGCAAAGGGTTTAATACCCCTCCATCTATGATCATCTGCCTGCCTTCCATGACAGGCTTGATGACGCCTGGAATGGCGATGCTTTTGCGTACCGCATCAATCAAAAGACCATCGCTGACTACAATTTCTTTACGATGGAAAAGATCATAGATCACAACTCTTAGAGGGATTTTGCTGTCATGAAATGTTTTATTGCCCAACTTGCTCTTAAGCCACTGCCGTATCCCCTCGCCTCCCACCAAACCTGCAATCGGCATAATTGGATCAAAAACTTTCAGCATCCCTGATTTACTTTCAAATTCACGGCCGTATTTTTCTAATTCCTGTGCGGAGTTACCAATAGACCATATGCTGGCAATCAAAGCTCCCATACTGCTCCCGACGACCACGTCAATGGGAATCCCCTCACGTTCCAAGACCCGGATAATACCTATATGCGCCATGCCTAAAGCCGCACCACCGCCTAAAACAAGGCCTATCATCACCTTGCTGATCTGGCGTGAGAGCCTTCGTATGGTTTGGGCATATTCACTTTTCGGCTCCACCTCAACAAAAGCAAAACCTGGAATGACTTTTTTATAGGTAAATTCCGTGGGCTTCAAATGCGGCAGGAATAAAAAAACATCATAGTTAAGTATTTTCTTTATTTCTTGAGGATCAAGACGGTTATCATTATTGACCCCGCTGATAATGACTTGCACACGCTCGGCGTGAAATTTCTCTTTAAGATGCTCACTAAGCTTGTCAATTACATGCCGGGTGGTATCAAGGTCTTTTTCATTATCTATGCTCACTAAATGGATGACATCAGACTGTGTCAGGGTTTTCATCACCACATCATCCATCTCATTAGGTAAATCAAGGACAATATAATTGTAATCATTGACAGGAGCACTGATAAATTGGCTGATCTTGCCCATCAATGTCGTATTTTGCGGATCAAATTTAACGCTTAAAAGATCTACCGTCAAAACACCCTTGGAAATCGTATTAAGGATGGAATGATGGTCACCTGCGATATCAACCAGATCGACACGTTCTTCATTTTTGTCGGATGAAAGGCTCAAAAGCAGGATTTTCTTGTCTGTCTGCTCTTTTAAGCTTAACGCCAAATTCGTCGCGTATGTAGAACTTCCTGAGCCTTGCACTGGGGCATAAACAGCAATAATGGTGCTCTCTTGAGTATTTTTAGTGTGGGTGACATGGCTGCGGATCCGCTGGGACAAGCTCTGGCTTAAGGCCACTGCCAATTGCGGCGTTGACCTAAGCAGCTGGGAAAAACTATCCTTGTTGATTTTAATAACAACGGAATCGTTTATGGCCTCATAGGTACGGGAATGGTTTTCACCTGTCAAGGTCGAGATAATACCAAACTGCATCCCCCGCAGGATAAAATCAACATCCTCTTTATGCCCGGCGGGATTGATGCTGTAGGAATAAACCCTTCCTGATACCAAGGCATAAAAAGCATCAGCAGGCGCACCCTGCTGGCAGATGATATCCCCTTTGTTATAATCAACAATTTCAGCATACCGGCTGATACGATTTAAGGCAAACCAGTTTAATCCCTGAAAAATAGGGATTTGCTTGAGGATTGGCAATTTATTATTAAAAAATGATGGGAGCGCTGTCATTTAATTATCTGGTTCTCCATCCATTCGAATTCTTTGGCCAAGATTTTCTTGGCAATTTTTAAATTCTGACGGTCGGTGTTATTTGCACCTTCATTAAAGGTAACATTGATGCGTTTGCGTGCGTCACAGCAAAAACTATCGGCTAAATCAACAGCATTGGCCTGGCCATCACGGGCCAGCATCGCTGCATAAGAACATACTGCTGAAATGGCAAAGAGCTCGGTACCAATATCCACAATACGGTTTAGGATACTTTGCTTGCTTTCTAACTTTTGCTGGTATTTAGCCATCTCATGAAATGTTTCACGGGCGAGTCTTTTACTGGCTGCCTGAACATAAATCATGTGCTCGCCTAAAGGTTTAGGCAAAGCACTTATATCCCCTCCAGCGACAGATGGCATCCATAATGGCGGATACCAAGTGGCGTAAAAGCCAGCCATTTTAAGCGCAGCACCAATTTTAACATTGATCGGCACCTTACCGCTGAGCAATGGCTTGATCTTGGATAAATGCGGGTCTAATGCTTCACGGGCAATGAACAAATGCATGATGTCCGTCGTACCTTCAATGATACGATTGATACGGATGTCCCGAAGTGCACGTTCCACCGGCCAAAAATCCATGCCGCGTTTGGCCAAAGATGAAGCTGTCTCATAACCTTGTCCACCGCGGATTTGCAAGGTAGTATCAACAATTTGCCAACTTACCTCTGTACAAAAGAACTTGGCAATAGCTGCCTCCAAACGAATATCACGATGTTTATCGTCGGCCATGGCTGAGGTCAACCATGTTACAGCATCCATAGCAAAGGTGTGTGATGCTATATAACTTAACTTTAGAGCCACTGCCTCATGTTCACCAATCGCAGAACCCCACTGATGACGTTTGGTTGACCATTGACGCGCTACATTCAGGCACCATTTACCGATACCCGTCGATGCGGCCGGCAGGGTCAAGCGGCCGGTGTTTAAAGTAACCAAGGCCAATTTCAAACCTTCACCCTCACCTAAAATGATATTTTCACGCGGTACTTTAACATTATTAAAACGGATGACACCATTTTGAATACCGTGCAGACCCATAAAGCTGCAGCGATGGATTTTTTCAATGCCGGGATATTCTTTCTCGACGATAAAGGCAGTGATCTGCTTGATCTCACGGCCGTTAACAATCTTAGGCGGGGTCACGGCCATGACAACGATCAAATCCGCGATCAGGCCATTGGTGCACCATAATTTTGTACCATTGATCAAGAATGACTTTCCATCGTCCGTTGGGGTTGCGGTGGTGGTCATGTTGCGGGGATCAGAACCTGCTTCAGGCTCAGTCAAGGCAAAAGCTGAGACAGCACCTTTGGCAAACCGGGGCAAATATTTTTTCTTCTGTTCAGGTGTACCAAAAAGTTTTAATGGCTGCGGCACCCCGATGCTCTGGTGCGCGGACAGCAATACCGCGGTCGAACCGCAATAACTGGAAATTAAATGCATGATACGGTTATAGCTATATTGGCTAAAACCCATGCCGTCATATTCTTTTGGAATTTTTAACGCAAAAGCGCCCAGGTCAGCCAGGCCTTTGTACACCTTCTGCGGGATCTCGCCAGTCTTGTCAACCTCGTCGGGATTAAGGTTTTCACGCAAAAACTTCTCAATCTTGACCATGTACTCATCGCAAGCTTTTTTCTGTTCGGGATCTTCTTTGGGGAACGGATTGATCAATTTAAAATCAAGGGAACCATGAAAAAGCTTAAGGGCAAAACTAGGGGCCTTCCATTCCATCTCGCGGGCTGCTTCGGCAAATTCAAGGCTTTTAAGTTTTTCCTGACTGATATTTTTATCGTACATGCTCATGGTTGACCTCCTGATCGTTTGTCATTCCCTATGGAAAGAATGGATCCCCGATAAAATCGCTACCTCTGGCGGAATCCCGTCCAACGGCGGGACATTCGGGGATGACAAACTCTTGTTGAAACACTTGAAAGCATTAAAGTTATGATAACAACTAATTTTAGTATAGATGGGGAATTGAAAAAAGCAATCACTCTGTAGAGATTTTCGGTAGAGATTTTTAATTCAAGTTTTCTTAGCAGTGCGGTTTAGGGCTTTTAGCATGCGGTCGAGGGCCTCTTCTTTGGTTTTACCCTCAGTTAGATGTTCATTACAGATTGCGGCATAGCCGCTGCGGTTTTTGATTTTGAATACAGTTATTTTCTTCTCTTCCATAATCATAACTCCTTTGGTTTATCAGGCCTTTGGGAAGTTAGAATTTCCCCTAAAGTTGAGTAATGGTTCCCGCCTAAACGAGCCAAGGGGTTGATTTTGGCGGGATCTATGACAATACGCCCCTTATCCTGACTTACTGCTGCGTCGTCAATCCAGATATGAATAATCTTACCTAATATCAAAGCCTGCGGATCGCTGCCTATTTCATGGATGGCGTACTTTTCGCAAAAGAAAGCGATCTTGGCCCCTTTGACCTTGGGCAAGGACCAGCCTTCAACCTTCTCAACTAATAAATTAAATTTATCAATTTCAGAAAGACCATGAGGCAAAACAGCTGACGAATTGCTGACATCATGGACCTGTTCAACGCTGGGAATATGCACCACAAAATTCTTACGCTCATCGATATTGGCCCAGGTGTCCTTGCGGGTAGCCTCGTCCTTCCACCCTACTGAAAGCATGAGTATCGGCGGATTGCTGGTAATGGCATTAAAAAATGAAAATGGCGCCAGGTTATACGTGCTATTGCCATTATCTGAGAGCACCCAGGCGATGGGGCGCGGGATGACGAGCTGGACCATGAGGAAGTATATTTGGTCTGAACTATATTGGTCGCAATTGATAAGCATGGTTGTATTTTTGGATCCCCGACTAAAACATTCGGGGATGACGTATTCTTATTATCCAAGAACACGGTTAAGGTGATACTTTTTTTAAAGCTTCAATAAAATCAGGCCTAACTGTAACTCCTAGGGCTTGGGCCTTATGCACATCGGCCCATGCTTTATCATATTGTTTTAGCTGATAAAACGCAACAGCGCGATTATAAAAACTCCTTGTGTATTTTGGATTTAATTCCAGCACCTTTGTCAGATCTGTAACAGCTTCGTTGGATTTATTTTCCTGCAAAAAACAAAGAGCACGGCTCAAATAGCCTTTTGCAATCTTAGGATTGAGCTCAATGTCCTGGCTGAAATCAACAATGGCCTGATCAAAATCACTCAAAGTATAATAAATAGTCCCCCGCAGGTAAAGAGCAACAGCGTCTTTGGGATCTATTTCAATAGCTTGAGTGGCATCTGAAATGGCATCAGTTAATTTATCTGCTTTGACATAGGCAAGAGCGCGATTGGTATAGCTTTCCGCGCTATTATGATCTGCTGTAATGGCTTTTGTAAATTCTGTGATGGCAGCGTTATAATTTTTTTGTTTGAGATAAGCCAGGCCTTGGGCGCCATGAGACTGAAGAGAATCTGCATACGCAGATGCATTGCTAAAAAGCAGCAAGCTTATTATTACTAATGCTCGAGACATAAAGCTTTGAATTCCCTATTTAATATATTTTTCTACTAATTGAGGAACATCTTCTAAACGCACGTCGCTGTGCCAGATGTTTTCGGGATAGACCATGATATTGACGCCCTTGGCGCACTGGCCTAAACATTTGGCTTGGGCTACACGGATATTTGGATGAAGCTTGCGCTCCTTGGCGATTTCCCGCATTTGGCGAAAAACTTCCTCACCCTTATGGTCCCCGCAAGAAGCCTTTTCGCCATTGGCATTATTAGTGCATACAAAAATCTGACGCTGATAAGGTGTTTTATCTGTCTGCATGTATGATTCTCCTAAAAATAAATGAAATTAACCGCGGCGGCAGGACTTTTTGTGTCACCACACGCACCCATGATGAAAAATCAGAAATATATCGCAATCGTGGGCGAGGATTATTGACAATTTTCTCAATTAGCCTTGCCACATCATCTGGGTTTTTCTTAAGTTTTCTGATGGAATTCTGTGAAATATTTCTTAATTTCTGGCTATACGTAAAATAGGGACTCTGGTTGCTGTCGAAATTTTGGGCATAATGCGCATTTTGTGAAAAAATATTAGTGGGGTAACTCCCTGGCTCGACTAAAACAACTGAAATCCCAAATAAAGACAGCTCATAATAAAGGCTTTCGCTAAAAGCTTCCAGCGCCCATTTAGAGGTATTATAAGCGCTCAAACACGGCACAGCTACTTGGCCGGCAATGCTTGAGATATTAATAATCTTGCCCCGCAAGCGTTGGCGCATCAAAGGAATAACTTCACGGCAGACATTTTGTACCCCAAAAAAATTGGTTTCCAGCTGTGCGCGGATCTCTTCTTCATTCAAATCTTCAAAAAACCCGGCGATGCCATAGCCTGCATTATTAATAAGAACATCAATGCCCCCATGCGTTTTTTGAATTTCTTCAATCACATGCTTAATCGTGGAGGGCTTGGTGACATCAAGCTGACGGATGTACGCCTGGGCTTTGCGCTGGGCCAGCTCATTTTCTAAAGGCCCTTTGCGCGACAAGTCCCTCATCGTTGCCCACACAAAATGGCCCTGGGCTGCCAGGCGCACGGCGGTCAAAAGCCCGAAACCACTAGAGCATCCTGTGATAAAAATTACTTTTTGATTGTTCATGGGTTACAAATTTGTTGCTTTTTGGATCATGAGACAGTCGACGAGAGTTAAAGCAATCATGGCTTCAGCCACTGGGACCACTCTTGGTGCGAGACAAGGATCATGACGGCCTTTGACCTGGACTTCAACTTCCTCATGCTTTTCATTAAGGGTTTTCTGCAGCTTTGAAATGGAAGACGGGGGTTTTAATGCCATGCGAATAGTAATGTCTTCACCGGTCGAAATGCCGCCCATAATGCCACCGGAATGATTGGTGGCTGTTGCAATTCTCTTGCCCTTGAGGATAAACCGGTCATTATTCTCAGAACCTGTTAACTGGCTGGCACCAAATCCCTCGCCAAATTCAATCCCTTTGACGGTGGCAATGGACATCAAGGCCTGGGCCAGACGCGCATTGAGTTTGTCAAAGCAAGGGTCACCTAAACCCGGTGGACAATTTTTAACAATACATTGCAAAATGCTGCCTAGCGAGTCTCCGTTTTTTCTCGCTTGTTCAATTTTAGCGATCATAATAGGAGCTATACTTGAATCAGCTGTACGCACCGCATTTTGCTCAATAGCTTTGAAATCAAATTTGGCAGCGTAGGTATCTCCGACAGCCAGGGTATAGACAATAATTTCAACCTTGTGTTTGGCCAATATCTTTTTAGCCACCGCACCCGCAGCGACACGGCAGGCCGTCTCACGCCCGGATGAGCGCCCTCCACCACGATAATCACGGATGCCGTATTTAGCGATATAACTGAAATCCGCGTGTCCTGGGCGGAATACATCTTTAATATTTTCATAATCCTTAGAGCGCTGGTCTTCATTACGGATCAAGATGGCCAATGGCGCACCGGTAGTTTGGCCTTCAAAAACACCGGAAAGGATTTCAGCGCGATCAGATTCTTTGCGTTGGGTCGTAATTTTACTTTGTCCAGGCTTGCGGCGGTCCAAATCTTTTTGGATATCAGCTTCAGTTAAAGGTAATTTCGGCGGAACTCCATCAATGACCACACCAATGGCAGGCCCATGGCTTTCGCCAAAGGTGGTAATTTTAAAAAGTTGTCCGAATGAATTTCCTGCCAATGATTCCCCCTCCCCTGACCCCTCCCGCGTGGGGAGGGGAATTTATTTTATCTATCTTTATTCGCCACTAAACCAAGATCTAAAAAATATTTTTCCAAAACAATCAGGTTTAATTATTTATAAATTTTTATCCGTCACTGCCCCTGTTGAAGCGCTGGTCACCAGTTTAGCATATTTTGCCAAAACCCCGCGGGTATATCTTGGCTTTGGCTGTTTCCAGGCTTTCTGGCGCTTTTTGATTTCTACGGCCGGTATATTAAGATTGATCTGGCGCTTTAATGCATCGATGGTGATAGTATCTCCATTTTTAACAATGGCCAATAATCCACCGTTAAACGCTTCGGGTGTGATGTGCCCCACCACAAAACCGTGGCTTCCCCCCGAAAAACGACCGTCGGTAATTAAAGCCACATCCTTGCCTAAGCCGCGTCCTGAAATCGCAGAGGTCGGTGAAAGCATTTCACGCATGCCTGGGCCGCCGCGCGGTCCTTCATAGCGAATGACAACCACATCACCCTTGATAATCTTACCGCTCAAAATAGCCTTCAACGCTGTTTCTTCTGAGTCAAAAACCTTGGCCTTCCCTGTAAAAGACAGCCCCTCTTTGCCGGAAATTTTAGCCACTGCACCTTCTGAAGCTAAATTACCGTAAAGAATGACCAGATGCCCTTCTTTTTTAATAGGGTCATTAAAAGGCCGGATAATTTCTTGGCCTGACGGATACGGTTTCGCATAAGCCAAATTCTCCGCCACGGTCTTTCCGGTGACTGTCATGCATTCTCCGTTTAAAAGACCTTTATCTAAAAGCATTTTCATTAAAGGCAACACCCCACCGATGGCAACCAATTCTGCCATCACAAAACGTCCGCTAGGCTTAAGATCAGCTAAAACAGGGACCTTCTTACCGATTCGGGTAAAATCATCAATGCTTAATTTAACGCCTGCGGCATCAGCCATGGCCAATAAATGCAGCACGGCGTTGGTGGAGCCACCTAAAGCCGTAACAACGACGATAGCATTTTCAAAAGCTTTTTTGGTCATGATATGACGCGGAGTAATATTTTTCTTAAGCAAATTCAAGACCGCTTCTCCGGCGCGGATACAATCCTCTTCTTTTTCTCTCGAAACAGCCGCCTGTGCACAACTGTTGGGCAAACTCATGCCCAAAGCTTCAATAGCGCAGGCCATGGTGTTGGCCGTATACATGCCTCCACAGGACCCCGGCCCTGGAATGGCACAGCTCTCCACCCCTTTAAGCGTCTGCTCATCAATTTTCTTATTGGCATAAGCGCCCACTGCCTCAAAGACCGAGACAATGTCCACATTCTTTTTATTAAAACAACCTGGTAAAATGGTGCCGCCATAGACAAATACCGATGGGCGGTTAAGGCGGGCCATGGCCATGATACAGCCCGGCATATTCTTGTCGCAGCCGCCGATGGCAACCAGGCCATCATAGCCCTGACAGCCCATCACCGTTTCAATCGAATCTGCGATGACTTCACGGGAGACGAGCGAATACTTCATCCCTTCACTGCCCATGGAAATACCATCGGAGATTGTAATCGTATTAAAAATAACGGCTTTACCTCCGGCAGTATCAGCTCCCTTGGCCGCCTTCTCTGCCAAGGCATTAATATGCATATTGCATGGGGTGACCATGCTCCAGGTGGATGCAATGCCGATCTGGGGTTTGTTAAAATCGCCGTCTTTAAATCCTACAGCCCTAAGCATGGCGCGTGAAGGCGCACGGTCATAACCATCGACGACAATAGCAGAAAATTTTCTAAGTTCAGGCATAATCAACCTCTCGAAAGCCACGGATGCAGTGCTTTAATTTTATTCTCATAATTAGCGATTTTATCCTGAAATTGCAAGGTCCAACCAATGCCGTCCAGGCCTTTAAGCAGGCATTCTTTGTTGAACGCATCGATTTGAAATGAATACGTCTTCCCGCCTGCGGTGACTGTTTGAGCTGGCAGATCAGCAGAAATCGTTGTCCCTTTATTCTTCTCAACAAAGGCAAAGATTTCATCAATCTCGTTGGATTTTAATTGTGCCAGTAAGATACCGTTTTTGACACAATTATTATAAAAAATATCTGCAAAGGACGGGGCAATAATTAATCGAAATCCAAAATCCGCAAGGGCCCAAGGCGCATGCTCGCGGCTGGATCCGCAGCCAAAATTGTCCCGAGCTAAAAGAACAGTGGCTTTACGATAGGGGTCCTGATTCAAAATGAAATCAGGATTTTCCTTGGTCCCTTCATAATCACTATAGCGCCATTCATGGAATAGATGTTTACCGAAACCGACCTTTTCTATTTTCCTCAAAAACTGCTTAGGGATGATAGCGTCGGTGTCGACGTTGACGCGATTTAAGGGTACTGCGAGTCCTGTGTGGGTTGTGAATGGTTGCATTAGATGTTCCTGTTATGGATCCCCGACAGAAACATTCGGGGATGACATATTTTATTATTATTTCGTATAATCCCTAATATCCGTAATTTTTCCTTCAAGCGCTGCGAGGGCGGCCATTTCCGGGCTCATTAAGTGTGTACGCCCGCCGGGACCCTGGCGGCCTTCAAAATTGCGGTTGCTGCTGGACGCACAGCGTTCGCCTTTTTTTAACTGGTCATCATTCATGCCTAAGCACATCGAACAGCCGGCAAAACGCCATTCCAAACCTGCATCCATAAAGATTTTATCCAAGCCTTCTTTCTCAGCCTGCAAACGGACACGGCCAGATCCAGGAACGACAATAGCTGTCACACCCGTTGCCACTCTTTTGCCTTTAAGGATAGCCGCCGCAGCCCTCATATCTTCAATACGGCCGTTGGTACAGGAACCTATAAAAACTTTATCAATTTTGATATCTGATATCTTAGTACCTGGCTTCAAATCCATATAAGCCAAAGCATTACGGGCGGCCGTACGGTCTACCGCATCCTTCATGGATTCAGGATCAGGGACAATCCCGTCAATGCTGGTCACCTGGCCTGGCGAAGTTCCCCAGGTCACCATCGGTTTAATATCTTCAGCCTTGATATTAAGAATTCTGTCAAATTTTGCGTCCTTATCACTGGGTAAGATTTTCCAATAGGCAAGAGCATTGTCCCAATCTGCACCTTTAGGCGCAAAATCGCGGCCTTTGATATAATTAAAAGTGGTTTCATCAGGAGCAATCATCCCTGCCCTGGCACCAGCTTCGATAGACATATTACAAATCGTCATCCGTGCTTCCATGGACAAAGCACGTATAGCAGAACCTGCATATTCAATGACGTAACCCGTTCCGCCGGCAGTACCGATTTGGCCGATGATATATAAGATGATATCTTTGGAAGTAACACCCTTGCCCAATTTACCGTCGATATTAATTAACATCGTCTTAGGCTGACTTTGCTGCAACGTTTGTGTTGCCAAAACATGCTCTACCTCAGAGGTGCCTATACCAAAAGCCAAGGCCCCAAAAGCGCCATGGGTCGCAGTATGGGAATCACCACAGACGATGGTCAAGCCCGGCAAGGTCAGACCCTGCTCTGGCCCTATGACATGAACAATCCCCTGGTCCTTATCAGCAAAATCATATAACCGAACACCAAATTCATGGCAATTCTTGGATAAAGTATCCATTTGCGTGCGGGAAGTGGCCTCGACCTTGGTGATGTCCTTGGTACGTGTCGAAACATTATGGTCCATAGTGGCCACTGTTTTCCCTGGGCAGCGTACGGTCCTTTTGTTTTCCCTTAATGCCGCAAAAGCCTGGGGACTGGTCACCTCATGAATGAGATGCAAATCAATATAAATAATAGCCGTGTCTCCTTGTGAGTCACGCACCAGATGGTCTTGCCATATTTTTTCAAACATTGTTTTACCCATAGAACTCCCCAAGTTTTGAATTAGATCCTTAATTATATACAAGTATTCCCGTTACGCAACAATAAATCAGGCTTGCCGGTTTGTGCGTTGGAAAACCTATTTCAGGTAGATTAAAAGGTAAGAAGCGTTAAAAAAGCATGCTATTTTAGGATTTTAATTGATTTTGCTATATTAATACCTTCAGGTGTGGTGAAGTAGATTACATTCACATGGCAGCGGGCAATGATTTTATCTGGCATGATGGCTTTGGCGTCAGCATCCCAAAGGGTGGTGGTTGATGTCACATAGATATTGGTTGCCTTTCTAAAGGAATCAAGCACTACAATTTCAGATTTTGCACTTTTAGCTGGATCTGACCAGGAAACAGATTTAACAACACCAGCCAATATTGTATGGGTAGTATCCGAAACTGTCGCTGCCATCGCTGCATCATCAGCCCAAGCCCAAGAAGGAACGGCAATCAAAACAGATAGAAACAAAACAACTGTTTTCATCCTACCCTTTCAACATTTCCACTATTGCGGTATTACAAAATTCTTTGGGTTAATTAACGTGAGTTCGATATAACAAAATTTGGCCATCAAGTAGAGACGCCATTAATGGCGTCTCTACGAAATAACACAGGAATTTCATAAAATTCACCTTATGTCGAACTCATGTTAATTATATTATTTTAAATGGTTTGGGATTAGATAGTGATTAGAATAGGATTAAAATTCTATAACCTTATCCCCCCTCCCTAACCGAGCTATGCTATTGCAAATTCAATGGCCTGCATGCCGCAGAGAGCGGTAGGCCTCCCCGCAAGGGGGAGGGAATGATTCACTTATAACGACTAAGGATTACTTGAATTTTAAAGGAAGAGATATAATAAATATGGTGCCTTGGGGAAGATTTGCTTTGGCGTAGATTTTACCTCCGTGCGCCATGGCAATGGATTGGGCAATGCTTAATCCTAAACCAAAACCAATGCTGCTGCGGGATTTGTCAACCCTGTAAAAACGGTCGAAGATATGGGGCAATTCAGATTCAGGGATACCGATGCCGGTGTCAGTTATTTCAATATCCGCTGAATTTTTTTGCCGGCGAAGGTCGATGGTGATCTTCCCCCCTGACGGAGTATACTTGATAGCATTGTCCAAAATATTAAGGACAAGCCTTTTAAGTTGGTTTTTGTCGGCGTAGATATCTACCGTATGGGCATTGTTAAATTGGATTGCTATACTTTTCTGGACCGCTAATACCTGGATGGCTTCCACAGCATCTTTGATCAATAAATTAAGGTCTAACAGTTGCACCTGAGGGGTGGTGGTTTTTGCGTCAAAACGCGCCAGCGTCAAAAGATTTTCCACAATACCCACTAAATGATTGACCTCCTCAAGGCTGCTGTGCAAGGCTGTTTCATACTCCTGGGCTGAACGTATCTTCTTTAAGGTAACTTCCAATTCCCCTTTCAAAATCGACAAAGGGGTTTTAAGCTCATGGGAAATATCTTCCATGAATTGCCGCTGGGTGGTAAATGCCTCGTCAAGCCGGGTAATCATTTCATTAAAAGTCTTGGCCAAAGATTCAATTTCATCCTTGGTCCCTGGGATTTTAAGGCGTAATTTCAGGTTTTCCGCTGTTATTTGGTGGATCGTTTCGATCATTTGGTCCACAGGCTTAAGTGTCATCTGGACGAGAAAAACACCACTTAACGCGGTAAGGATGACTGTCAAAGGCAATAAAAACAACAAAGAAAAACGCAAATTCCGAAGCACTGTATGCAGCTGGGCCAAGGGGCTTGCCACCTGAACTATATAAGAAAGCCTTTTGTTTTCCATGACCGGAGTAGTAATGGTCCTAAACAGGGCCGGTATTTCATTGACAACGATAAAAGAATTTTCAAAATGGTCCGCGCCTTTTTTGACATCATTAAAAATACGGGAATTAAGATGCTCAATGGGTATATTTTTAGAAGATGCAATGGGAGAGCCGTGGGCATCATAAATACGGACGATAATATTAATCAAATCAGGATCATTGATCTTTTCTCCTACCCAGCGCCGGGCTATCCTTATAAAATTAATATTATCTTCTTTTATTAAGCGGATCTTAGAGTTGCCTGCGGCAATATCCAACCGTTCGGCTTCCCAATAGGTGTCGATCGACTGCTCAATACCCTTGGCACGGGAGCGTAATATATCGTCCGTATCATCAGAAATTTTTAAATAAAGATTGTGATAAAGCACCAGCCCAAAAGTAAACAGGGCCAAGGACAGGATAAGCAGGTGCCAAAGGACAATTTTAAAACGAATGGACCGAAGAAGCATTTTTACTTTTTAAGGAGATAACCTTTGCCGCGCACCGTGTGGATCATTTTATCAGAAAAGCCACTGTCAATCTTGTTGCGCAGATAATTGATATAGACATCAATAACATTGGTGAAAGTATCAAAATTAATGTCCCAAACATGTTCAGATATCATGGTGCGGGTGACGATATTGCCGGCATTACGCATCAGGTATTCTAAAAGAGCGTATTCCTTGACGGTAAGTTCGATCTCACGGCCCCCTCGCGTGACTTTATGGGTCAATAAATCCAGGCACAGTTCATCTACTTTCAATTGGGTCTGCACGCGGCTGTCTTTCTTGCGCAATACCACACGCACGCGTGCTAATAATTCTTCAAATGCGAAAGGCTTTGGCAGATAATCATCAGCCCCGGAATCCAGGCCCTTGACTTTGTCCTTGACCGTGTCCTTGGCTGTCAGCATGATGATAGGCGTCTGATTGCCTTCTTTACGCAATGTACGGCAAAGGGTCAAGCCATCTATTTTAGGAAGCATCAAATCCAGGATGATGGCATCATATTCATTGGAACTTAACATGAAATGCCCTTCTTCGCCATCGCTGGCAATATCAACAGCGTAGCCTTCTTCTTTAAGGCCGCGTTTGACGAATTGGGCTATCTTGACTTCATCTTCAATGACTAGAATGCGCATAGGTTATATTCCCCCTCCCTGACCCTCCCCGCAAGGGGGAGGGAATTCATAGGGAGTTTCTTAAATTTATAAGTTGTTGGACGAGTTTATCTATTCCATCACTGATTTCACCAATACGGGCATCTAGCATATAGCAAGGGGTTGTTACAATTTTATTAACCTCATCAATGACAATGCTTCGGGCATCAGTATTAGTCGTCTTTGCCCCTGATTTCTGAAAAATCGCATTGATTTTTTCATCCTTACCAAAGGTGACACTTACGCTTTTTAACACATGAGCAATGATCACCGGTGATATACACAAAGCCCCTATGGGTTTTCCAGCTGTATGCATCGCACGTATACAAGCCTCTAACTGCGGCAAGACTGTCATTCTATCACCATCAACGGCAAAGGTGCAAAGATTATATGCGACACCACTGCCACCGGGAAGGACTAAAATATCAAAATCTTCCTGGTTGAAATCTGATAATGGCTTTATCTTACTACGTGCAATCCGGGCCGACTCAAGAAGTACATTGCGCTTTTGGGGCATTTCTTCGTTGGTCAGGAAATTAATCACACGGGCTTGGGGCAGATCAGGGGCAAAACACTGGTATTGATGACCTGCCCTGTCGATACTTAGAAGCGTTAGCACAGATTCATGGATCTCAGCGCCATCTTTGTTACCGCAACCGGCGAGGATGACAGCGAAACGTAGAATGTTTGAACTCATATTATTTCTCCATTCCAACATCACTGTCATTCTGAGCGAAGCGAAGAATCTTGAAACATCTTAAGATCCTTCGCTTCGCTCAGGATGACAAGATTTCCTTCTACTCTCTCCAGAAATATAGCGCGGCGGTCAGGGCAATGCCTATGGCAAATGACAATAATGCATTAGGCACAAAATATGGATACACCATAAGCGTAATGCCAATCACCATCGGACGCCAATTCTTTTCCCTTTTCCCATGCACAAAAGCATACCAGCCGATAATACCAAAAATAATGCCACCAATGATGTTCCACCAATTAAAACCTCCACCGGAACCCAATGGGTTGGATACACCATAAGAACTTAATATTGCATTTAACGATTGCGCATCAGGCATTCTTTACTCCAAAATAATAACAGGTTGATCCTTTGCTTTAAGCCAATGCAAAATTTTACGCAGGCATCTCTGATTCATCGCCACACATCCTGATGTAGGACTGTTAACCTTACGCCAAACATGCATAAAGATTGCGCTTCCCGCACCGCGTACGATCGGATGCACATTATACCCGATAACAATCCCGTATTGGTAAAGATTATCCATTCGTTTCATTTTTTCAAAAGAATTAGCAGCAGGAGTTCCTTTGACCCATTGATTATATTGCATAGATCGCGCATCATCCACCCAAAAATCAATATCCGTAGCCTGGCGGTATAAAAGACCTGTATCTATCCAAGGAGCATAGCCAAAGGTTGGACCCAACGGATATATTCCCGATGGTGTTTTTCCGTCCCCTTCTTTTTTTTGACCAGCAGCTGCCAGGCCATTCCTGCCGATCACAGCGCTTGTAAACAATAAACGGTACCACCCGTTCCCCTGCCTTTGCCATACACTTAAATTAGCCTGATTAGAATTCTTCTTAACCGGATGGACAACGATGGCCTGGCTAATAGAATCATCGAGGCCTTGAAGTGTTTTGGGAGTAACAGTAGAACAACCCTGCGTAACCAGCAGACAGAGACAAAGAATAATCCTGGAGCACTGAGTCATCATTTATTAAATCATAGCAGACGAATTATTAAGTCTCTAAAAATTCTTTTAAACACGCACACCCCCCAACCCACAAAACCCTCCGTAACTTATTTAGTTGCGAAGGGTTAGTGCAAAACTATCGAAGAAAGATCTTAAAATTATTCTGCTGATATCTTTATTTCACTTACCCCTTGATAGTTCAGGATTGGGGTGTTGGGTCCCGAACTATGGGCCTCACTACCAGTGACTAAAATAATGGTATTGCCCGAATGCCAGAGATCATTACATCTTTCCCCTGGATTTGCTTTCCGAGGAGCAACAGCTAAAGAATAAGTTAATAAAGGACTAGAATATAAATTGTTATCTCCCTGGACAGCAATGTTCTTTACAACAACAGGACATTGTCCCTCTGGAGCAGCAATGGTTTGAATAGTTAGAGCGCCAATGGTAGCCCCAGTGAACGCAACTGGATTAACATTAGTAAAATCAGTAGGCGTTACTGCTATAATTGTTGCCAATGCTGTCCCCGCTATAGCGCTTTGGGCATTAGCATTCAAGTTAACAGCAAGATAAGAAACTGGAGTTCTTTGAGCATGAGCTAAAACTGGAAACAAAAAAACGTAAAACATTGTTCCAAAAATTAAATAGTTTTTTAATTGTGTTTTCATGCCTGTTCTCCTCAGATTAAATAATATTTTGAATTTTTTTGTGCCTATTTGAAGTATAGCATACCGGATCAAGCATTGCCAACCCACCCCTTGCAAAAAATGTTAATCAAACAACCGAAACAGCCTTTAGTCCACTCTTTAACCCAAGGAAGCCGCGAAGATCACTCATTGGTTCAATATTGATAATCACCGGCACAAAACCAGGGGAATTTTGCAACTGTTTTAGCATGGCGGGATCCATATGGAAATAAATTTCACCATCACTATTTTTAGTCTGTAAATTCATATTAGCAGAGGTGAGGTCGATACCACCTTTTTGCATTAACCCATTCACCCCTGTAACACGCTTATTTAAATTGATTACCATCGCCCGGTCCCCCAAAGCCCACGCCGCATGCATAATAGGATCCGGGATAATGACCTTTTTAATGCTCCCATTAAAATAAAATTGAGCAAATTTAGGCAATTCACTAACGACTCGACTTTGCAGCTGATCGAGCTGGTGATCCCCCAATGTTCTAATGTAGTCCGGGGAATCGCAGTCCTTAACCCAAAACAGATTAAGCTGAGGCAAATCATCAAATTTGTCAAGCCATTGCAATATCTTATATATATTTCTGATCCTTGTTTCCCTAATTTGTTGAATATTTACAACTAATACTCTCCCTCTTTTGGTATTGATCTCTATCTCCATAGACTTTAAAGCATCAAGATTTTCCTGATCAACCAACTCAGGTAAAGCAAACTTTAATAATGCCACAGGACTATTTGATTTAGAAATAAATGAAATTTGATCATGCATCAATCCCCTCAATTTACCCTCTTCAATGAAATAAGGTAGTTGCCCGCTTTCTTTTGATTCATAGGTCATTACATGCTCCCTGTATAACTGTGCCATTCTTGCAACCCCTTCTCTTCCTTTCAATCTCGCTTCCTTAAATGATCCCTGAGAATCTGTTATTTTATCTAATGCCTGCAAAATCGCCTTCTTGGCAAAACGCTGATCTCGCCAAGTTTCTTCTAATTCCCAAGGTCTTAACGCACCAAAAGCATCTTCATCGATCAATCCAGGAAATGCCAATCGCAATGCATCCGCCATCTTTTCCTTCCCTGCTGCCCACGTCAATGCAATATCTGAAGTAAAATACCCATGCTGTCCTCCTGGCCTATTTATAACTTCTTCTCTAAATAGCTGTGCCATTTCCGGAATGCCTTCTTCTCCTTTCAACCTTGCCTCCTTAAAACGACCTCCATTAATTTTATCTAAACCTTGTATCGTTGCCTTTTTGATCAACCGGTAATCATCCCTTCCAACGATTTCTATTTCCCATGGTCTTAGCGCGCCCAGCGCATCCTCATCAATTAATCCAGGTAAGGCAAAACGTAACAAAGTAGCAGGACTATTTGTTAAACCTAGGAAGGAAAGATCGGTCATCATTAAACCACTTAATCCTCCTACTTCACTAAAATATCCCACTGCCCCATTTAACCTGGCAATTTTGGCTGGATATGTTTTCACATTCTCTCTGATTAACCGGGCCATTTCTGGAATATCCCCTTCCAGACGCGCTTTTTCAAATCCGGGTATTTTGTCTAAAGCCAGCCATATGGCTTCTCTGACAGTCTCTTTGAAGTTCCAAAATCCTGTTCGTACACTTACCCGCTTACCACCAATTTTTCTTGCTGCAATGATCGGCTCCATGACTTCTTTTACTTCCCTCCTTATGGTCTCTCCCTGCCCCTTCATCATCATTTTTTTCCCGTCATCCAATACTCGGTGCCATGCTCTTTTAATCGCACCTAACGCAAACTCGTCTGCCATATCTACTTGTCTAAATACATGTCCTTCATTGCTCCCATTCTCATTTTGGACCAATTCTGCCTGCTGCAATAATGCCGTTGACCTTAAAAACAAGGGCTTTGATATTGTTCCCGGTAAATCCTGCCAAAATTGTTCGATGTCTATTACTTTATTTTGGACATCACTCCAGCTCAATTCAGACAATACTCCGGCTTTTAATGCTTTATACAATGCAAAAGCAAAATCTTCCTCTGCACTGATCGGTTCTAATGCACTTGCTTGACTTTCTTGAAAAGACCTCCGGACAATTTCTTTGCGCTGATCGGATAAATACGTACGCATCTCATCAGCCCCATATAGCAAATATTCATGTTTGATCGCCCATTGGCCATTGGGTTCTCCTTCATGAAGGACTGGCTCAAGCATGTGTGCCCGTCTCAAAAAGAGCCAAGTATTTCTATATAAATACCCGTCAATATTACCCGACTTATCCCACCAATCCTTGCTTAAAATGTATTTAGCCACTTCAACCGTTCCCCAATCCAAAGCATTTGGTATTTTTCCATCCTTTACCGCTTCGATCAATATCGAGGCGAATTCTTCTTCCTCGTTGACATTGACCTCAGCAATCAATGCCTTTGATTCACCTTCTTGTCCCACCATAGCCATATCAGACGATTTAATATCGACGCTTTCAGAATAAAGATTATTCGTTTTTAAATTATCAGGAGCATAGTTTATATATGTGCTCATTGCTATATCATATCGAATACCCCCAGAAAAATATTTTCTAGGAAATATTACTTGCTCCTTTCTCGGCATCCCGGGAATGGGAACTGCATCTTCTTTGATATAATTAAAAACGCCTTTTTTGAACGCCTGAAGGTACCTCTCGTAAATCCTCTGCTTCTCTTGCGGATCATCAATATTGACACCGGCCACCTTATCCTTATCGGCATAAACCTGCTCTAAGATACTACCCTTAATCTTCTTCTTGTACCATGTTGCCAAAATCAACGAATTGTAGACTTGCCGGAGCTGAGCGAAATTTTTATTTTCATTAACCTCCTTAGTTAATTCGGGAATGACTACTTCACGTACTATTTGACTACCCAATTGATTAGTATCCTTAGCCTGTGCTTGCTTAGATTGAATCCCCCCATGTTTCTGTAATGACAAATAATCCTGCTCCAACATGACCTTTAATTTGCTTGTCACTACATAAGCTGTGCCAGCCTTAGCATTTTCATAAACGACAGCCTTTTCCGGCACAATCCAGACTTTATTAAATGTGTTCACTGGCACATTCGTTGTACCAAATTTCTTCTCGGCTTCTTCATATATGCGTTTCCAGAATTTCTTGCCTATTCCATCTTCAGGATAAATGAATGATGCGGTGATTTGCTTAAGCATGTAATCCTCTGCTAACAAGTCACGTCCCATTTCTGTTAAACCAAAGCTTTGAGGAATGATACGGTCTTTTTCGTATGGGCTGAGATTAACCCAAAGGTCTTTTTCAGGGATGGTTAAAGAAGCAAGAAAATATTTAATCAGCTTGCTGGATTCATCTTTTAGGGCGTCATTAGTTAATTGGCTGTCGCCTTTATCTAAAATGAAATC
>Ga0206825_1022_pt1 | contig 36216 bp, 37 predicted proteins | sample Alteio_BWOrgCont_79_FD_152875 | JGI IMG/M metagenome (GOLD analysis project Ga0206825, IMG submission 152875) | Enriched cells from forest soil in Barre Woods Harvard Forest LTER site, Petersham, Massachusetts, United States -... | ecosystem: Environmental > Terrestrial > Soil > Temperate forest >...
TAAGAACTTCGCAATCTGAAAAATTAAAAATACTGCGCGCAGAAAGAAATAATGAAGCCGCCAATGCCTGTCTGGCAATTATAAAACAAAAAGCCACAACTACGGAGAACCTCATGCCCGCAGTTATTGACGCTGTAGAAAACCTATGCACCCTGGGAGAAATTGCGGATACCCTACGTGAAGTATGGGGTGAGTATAGGGGGTGATTGTTTGGTAGGAATTGGGAATTTGTAGTTGGGATTGCCTTTTAACGCCAAAAATCCCTAAGGGATTGAACGTTTATAGAAACAATAATTTTTAAACACCGATGCCGAAGGTATCGTACTATACTATGTATAGATACGCTCACCCTTGTTTGGTATAGTACGATACCTTCGGCATCGGGTACTCTTTTTCTGTGTTCCTATAAACGTTCGATGCTTTCAGCATCGTTACGTGCTATTGTCCCCAGAGAAGCCCATAGTAAAAAGGTAAGTTTTAAGTCCATTTGGTATAAATCAATTTTTCAACACAAATGCCTATCTTTATTTAAAGAATTAACTACTATGGAATTTGGCAAACTCCCCGAAGATGAATTAAAACAAATAGATATTTCCCTGCCTCCTGACCCGCCGGAAAATAAAGCGGTATTGAAGAAAGGTAAGGGCAAAACAAAGTTTTACATCGGCTGCGCAAAGTGGGGCAGAAAAGACTGGGTAGGGAAACTATACCCTAAGGGAACTAAAGAAAAAGACTTTCTTCACTACTACGCAACACAGTTCAACAGTATTGAGTTCAATGGTTTCTTTTACAATGTCCAGTCGAGGGAGCAGGTAGAGAAATGGGTAAGCGCTGTGCCTGATAATTTCCTGTTTTGCCCAAAGTTCACACAATCCATAACACATCTCCGCAGGCTGAAGAATGCAAATAATGAAGTGGATACTTTCCTCAATGTTGTATCCGCTTTTGGCAAGCATCTTGGTCCCATATTCCTTATGCCGCACCCGCAGATGGGTTTAAAACATCTTGAAACAATAGAGGCGTTTATGGATGGATTGCCAACAGATATTGATGTGTTCCTGGAACTCCGGCATGAGGAATGGTATGATAATGAGGAGGGTTATTCACCGGAGCTTTACAGCTACCTGCGCACCCATAAACGAGGAGCAGTTATCACTGACGCAGCAGGCCGACGCGACTGTGTGCATATGCACCTTACCAAGCCGGAATGTTTTATCCGGTTTGTGGGCAATGGCCTGCATCCCACAGACTACACACGCATAGACGAATGGGTGCAGCGCATAAAAAAATGGATGGCAGAAGGGCTGGAAACCTGCTACTTCTTTATGCACCAGCATGAAGAACTGCACTCGCCCGAACTCATAAAATACTTCATAGAACAGATGAATAAGCATTGCGCAACAAAAATCCCGCTGCCTGTGATGTATAATGAAGGAACGTTGTTTTGAAAAGAATTTCATTATGCAGAGACGGGAAGCATCCCGTCGTCTCTGCATAATACATCCTGTGCCTATTTCACCAGGTAATAAATATTGGTTACCCATTTACTGCTATCTGCTTCTTGTTTTGGCCCCACAACATATTCTTCTATTACCATAGTTTGCGCTTGCCCTTTTGCGGCCATGTATTTCATTATGGCATTGTGATACAGAAAGGAGTTATTATAATTGCCCTTTTCTACCGCCATTACTGCCTTTGCCGGGCCTGCATGTATAAATACGGTGCCTTTTACAGGCATAGTGGTATCCGTTACCGGGAAGGCCGCAGCCATATCTGCCTGCTTGTTTACGGTATCCCAGGTATAGAAGATACCCACCTGGTGGCCTTCTATTTTATCGCCTACATCGCCAGCCACTATATCATAGCCATCGTTGAAAAATTTCAGCATATCGGTCCAGTAAACCATTTTGCGGATGCCTTCAAAAATATGTTCCGGGTAATCCACTTCTTTTATGTCTATCCCAGTCCCGGTGGTTGCTGTGGTGTGGCTTTCCACATATTTTTTAATATTGGCAAGCCCGGTTTCAAAATCACCACCCAGCAATTTATCAAGGTTCAGGGCGATCAGCGAGGCATTAAACGGGAAAGAGAAATGTTTGTGCAGTTTCCATACCACCTTAGTCATGTTATTGGTGTCTGTTGCTATTATGGAGCCATCAGCCTGTGTTTCTCCGGGTTTTATAATGTTTATGGAATAGTCCATTTCCGTCCCGGTTACGTTTTCATTTTTTATTTCCACTTCCCCGTTTTTTTCAGGGTCGCTTACCCAATGAAGGCTGCTGCCTGCCTGCCCGTCGCTGCCTGCAAGAGTAATTTTCATAGCGGAATCTTTTTGTTCCCACGGACTCCAGTTGTGCCAGTTCTTAAAATTCACCACCTGCTCAAAGACCGCATCCTTTGGCGCTTTGATGATAATACTACGGGTTACGGTTACATCAGATGGTTCCACAAAAGTCAGTATCAGCACACCAAGTATTATTATACCGATAAGCGCAAACATAAAACGCACAAATTTTTTCATACCCTTTTTTTTCCTAAAAGTATGAAAAAGATAATGGTTAGTTGTTAATGGGTAATGATTAATGACGTATCCATTAACCATTAATCATTAACCATTACGCATTACCTTTGCACCATGAAAAATTTGCGCGAGATAACCTTGCCGGAACTGGAAGGAATGATGGCAGACCTGGGCGAGCCTAAATTCAGGGCAAAACAGATACATGAGTGGGTGTGGCAGAAATTTGCCGCTGATATAAATGATATGACCAACTTATCTAAGTCCCTGCGCGAAAAACTTGCCAAAGATTTTTTCATACCCAAAGTGAAAATGCACCACAGCCAGTACAGCAGCGATGGCACTATAAAAAACCGCCTGCAACTGCACGATGGCTTCTACGTGGAAAGCGTACTCATACCCACCGAAAAACGCATGACCGCCTGTGTATCCTCGCAGGTGGGCTGTTCGCTATCCTGCAAGTTCTGCGCAACGGGTTACATGGACCGCAAGCGCAACCTTGATTTTGATGAGATAGTGGATGAAGTAACCCTGCTCAATGAACTGGCGCAAAAACACTACAACAAAAATCTGTCGAACATTGTATTCATGGGCATGGGAGAGCCTTTGCTTAACTACGGCAATATGATGAGTGCCATAGAAAAGATAACTTCCCCAACAGGCCTGGGTATGAGTCCAAAGCGCATCACAGTGTCAACTGCGGGCGTATCGAAGATGATAAAGAAACTGGCCGATGATAAGGTGCGTTTTAAGCTGGCTTTGTCGCTGCACGCGGCTACAGACCATAAGCGCAATGAGATAATGCCAATAAATGAGACCAACAACCTAACCTCGCTAATTGAAGCCCTCAATTATTTCTACAAAGCCACAGGCAGCGAGATAACTTTTGAATACATTCTTTTCAAAAATTTCAACGACAGCCTCAAAGATGCTGAAGACCTGGTAAAGTTGTACCGCAAAATACCCGCAGACCTCATCAACATTATAGAATACAACCCCATAGATAACGCAAGATTTGAAAAACCCGATGAGCATACCGTAGAGGAATTTATGGAATACCTAACCTCAAACCGCGTAAATGTGCGCCTGCGCCGCAGCCGTGGCAAAGACATTGACGCTGCCTGCGGCCAGTTGGCAAATGTGGATCATACGCAAAGCGCTTAATAACCCACGTTTACCTTTGCCACTTGTCAAAGCGTAATTGATAAATTGAGCCGACCACCTAATCCTGCTTCAATAATGTTTTGGAGTGTGGAAATGCGAAAGTCTTTAATATTGTTTTCTATTTTTGAAATGGCTGCTTTATTAGTGCCGCATTTTTTGGCAAGCTGGTCTTGGGTAAGCCCTTTTTCAAGCCGGGCTTCATGTATTAAAGCGCCAATTTTAAATGCTTCATATCCTTTATCAAAATCATTGCGTTTTTTTGTACCTTTTTCGCCATACAGCTCATCTATAATTTGGGAAAGGGGTTTCATGTCATTTTTTTTGCTTTCATAGTATTCATTCTTTATTTTTAATGCTTTTTGAATTTCCTGCTTAGTGAAGTTGTCAAAATAAATCCTACGAAGTTGGTTAGTTATTTTTCTTTTATGCGAGGCCCCGCCACGGCGGGGAATAGCAAGCTATTTAAAGACTTTTGCAACGAAGCAGAAATGGAAAAGAACAATCAAATTGTAGGATTTATTTTGACATCTTCACTTAGGTGTTTTGTTTGTTTTTTCTGAAATCCATTTGCAAGAACTATTAATTTACCTTCATCAAAAAAGCAAAAAAATCCTGAAAATATCACTTGCGAGTTGATTCTGATCTCATAAAGCCCATCTGTTCCTTCTATATGTTTAAGATATAAGCATCTGTAAGAATAGTACTTCCAATATTATACATTTAGTCAAAAAATAAAAATATCATAGGCGGGTGTAATAAAATGAAACTTTAGCATACTAAAGTATTAAACACTTCTTATGACACACATTTTTATTAAATTTCTAAAGACGATAGTATTTATTGCAGCTTATGTTTTCTTCGCATCTGCTGTGCTTGCGAAAGACTATAAGTATGATGCCTTTACTGTAAAAATAACCGGTAAAGGCCAGCCCATCTTGTTAATACCCGGCGCTACCTGCAGCGGAGATGAATGGAATGAAACAGTAGCCCGTTATAAAGATAACTACCAGTGCCATATATTTACCCTTGCAGGCTATGCAGGCACGGCGCCATTGCCAAATGGGCCTTACCTGCTGACTATAAAAAAAGAGATGGAGCAATACATCATAGACCAGAAATTAGATAATGTAATACTTATAGGCCATTCTATCGGCGGTTTTTTATCGCTATGCATAGCTTCTGAAATGAAGGCGCATTTGCAGAAGGTACTTGTGGTTGATGCTTTACCATTTTATGCCGCAACTTTTAATCCCAACGCTGCCGATACTTTTAATGAAAAACAGGCGCAAAATATGTTTGAAATGTATGCCAGAATGGATGATAAAGCCCTCAAAGAAAACCAGATGAAAACGGCAAAGTTCTTATGCCGCGACTCAACAAAATGGGATATGATCGCCACATGGGGCGCTAATTCTGACCGTAAAACGCTTGCTTATACACTTGCGGAAATGATGGGAAATGATATGCGGAAAAAAGTGGGGGATGTACAAGTCCCGGTATTAATTTTAGGAGCCTTTTGTACGGTTCCTGAATATACCGGATTTACTTATGAATCTGTATTGAAGACATATACAGAACAATATAGCGCATGTGCCAAATGTACCGTGCATGTAGCAAACGACCGCACTAAACACTTCATCATGTATGATAATCCTGATTGGTACTTTGCTGAAGTAGATAATTTCCTGAAGAATTAGAATCATCGTTCCTTAACATCTTCACTAAAGCTATTCCGCATCTTTTGAGCCAGGCAAATAAAATATTCAATGACATTGTACGTGAGCATCACGGCAGTATTACCCGTATTTGCCGTGCTTATCTTTATGATAGATCTCATGCAGATGATCTTTACCAGGAAATATTATTGCAGGTATGGAATAGCCTGAATAAATACAAAGGCGCGGCGCAAATAGGAACATGGGTATATAGGATAGCGGTAAATACAGCAATTACCTATAACACGCAGAATAAAAAGAACAGGTATGAAGAGTTACCTGTAACGGCAGATTTCCCGGAAGAACAAACAGTACCGGCAAAAGAAAAAGAATTGCAACTTTCCCGTTTGGCTTATGCCATTAACCAACTTGAAGAGCATGACCGCCTTGTGATTTCGTTAGTAATGGAAGATCTGAGTTATAAAGAAATTGCTGAAATAGTGGGCAGCAATACAAATAATATCGGGGTGAGAATAACCCGCATAAAAGCAAGGTTATTAAAATTATTGGAAAATATAAACGCTGACAATGAACTTTGAAGAACTTCAGAAAAACTGGCGGTCACAACCCATAGATATGCCGGAAGACATTCCGGCATTGAATGATAAATTTGCCAGGCAATGGCAAAAACAACAGCGGGAACTAATGTGGAGCAACATTGGCGTTACATTAGGGTTTATGGGCGCTTTTATTGTTTTCGGATGGGTGTATATTTCTTATCACAACGGGCGAAGTATTTTTTTCGGTGGCAGCATTTTATTTATGTATGCTTTATTGTCTGTTTACCTATGGATTATATGGAAGGGTATGGTGTATAAGAAGAACGATCCTACCCTGCCTGGCAAAGAATACCTGGAGCACCTGCTTAAAAAGCTATACTGGAGACGAAAAACAATAACTACTTTCAATTGGGTTTATTCAGTATTGCTATGGCTTGCTTTGATGTTTTATGGTATTGATGTAACAAGTGGCGGAAGTATTCTTTTTAAAACAGTTTACTTTACCGCAACTACCATCTATATTTTCGGTATGATGATCCTGATGAAATATACAAAACAGAAAAAACAACTGAAAAAAACGGACCAGCTTATCAGCGATCTCCAGGAACTAAAATACAAAATTGAAAACTGACCGTTCCGCAGATACCGCTGGTACTTTAACCACAGCTTAACGTAACGGAATTTATTTGTCCTTTATTTTTGGATTAATGAAACCGATTGTCTTTTTGGCCACAGCCATTTGCTTTATTTGTTCCGGCGCTTATGCGCAGCAAAGCGGAGCCTATAACGGTACCACTAACTATTACCCTACCTACAACTATTTAGACAGGTATCCCACCAATTATTATTCCCCGGTTTTGTGGGGGCCTAATGGGTTCAGAACGGTAAACGAAGAAAATATACTGATGGACCAAACTCTGGAAGCCATGCGGCGGCAAAGAGATAAAGATAACGCCAGTCCCGAAGAACAGGAACAGGCCAAAAGTAAGCACGATGAAGAAGTTGCCGCAAGAAAAAGAGCGGCTGAGGCAAAGAATAAACATGCCGCTAAGGTGAAAAGATAAAAAGCGGAGACATACCGCCTCCGCTTTGGTTTTCATAGTGGCAGGTAAATGAGATGATTAAGATAATTGCTTGCTTAAATTTGCTTTCAGTTTCCCACCCGATTTTGCCGATTCATCCAGTATGGTTTCTATCCGCCTGCGTGCGTCATCGCTAAGTCCCTCTATTTCATTACCAAGCATCTGTTTCAGGTCTGCGAGGGTTTCTGTGGTGTCATTGCCCATTCTGGCCAATTTGCTTTTCCACTTTTTGGCGTTCCTCATCGCTTTTTCTTTCAGGCCTGCCCTCATTTCTTTTGCGGTATCAGAGGTGAACCACAGGTAAGCGGCTACTCCCAGCGCCGCAAACGCAAAATATTTTGTAGTACGCATAATCATTCGTTTTTAGTTTGTTGAAAATGGAATTAACAGAATCATGCCAAGAGGTGCGATTGATAGTATTGACAAAATAAATGCCCTGAAAAATATCGCTGTATATTCGCACTTATCCTCCATGAGTATCCAACAACTGCACACCTCTGTAATTATTATAGGAGCCGGGCCTGCCGGTGCGGGAGTCTCTTTTTTTCTTTCCAAATACCAGGTACCGCACATAGTTATTGAAAAAGAAACCTTCCCGCGCGATAAAGTGTGCGGCGACGCCTGTAGCGGAAAAACAGCCCTCGTAATAAAAAGAGCAAACCCTGATTGGCTTACGGAAATACTTGATGATGAAGGCCGTTTCCTGCCTTCATGGGGCATAACTTTTGTAGCGCCCAATGGCAGGCCACTCGATATTCCTTTTACGGCAAACCGGGATAAAGACACAATAGCGCCGGGATTCACCGTACCCCGCCTGGCTTTAGATCATTTCCTTTTTCAGAAAATGGCTACCCCTTATTGCACCATTTATCAAAATGCCACTGTCAGCAATATGGAAACCCGTGGAGGTAAAGTAGTTGTTGATTTCACGCAAGATGAAACGGCTTATTCGGTAACTGCTCCATTGATCGTGGGCGCAGATGGTGATAAAAGCATGGTGCGCAAACATTTCCTTAGTGAAAATACAGATCCTAAAACCAATGCGGTAGGGTTAAGGGCTTATTATGAAGGGATAACCTGCCTGCACAAGGATAACTTTATTGAACTGCATTTTTTGCCGGAGCTATTGCCGGGTTATTTATGGATATTCCCGCTGCCCAATGGTATGGCTAATGTTGGCGTAGGTATTTTGTCGGAAGTTGTCAGAAAGAAAAAGATAAACCTACGGGAGCAAATGCTTTATGCCATCGAAAACAATCCGCAGATAGCGCCACGGTTTGCAAACGCCATGCTTGCCGGTAAGATACAAGGCTGGGGGCTGCCCCTCGCCACGCAACGGCAGCCATTATCGGGTCATAACTTCCTGCTAACCGGGGACGCTGCCTGCCTCATAGACCCTTTCAGCGGGGAGGGTATTGGCAATGCCCTGTATAGCGGTATGCTGGCCGCCGATGCTATAAAACAAGCGTTGGAACAAAACAACTTTTCCGCATCATTTCTCAAAACGGCTTATGATGACGTGGTGCATAAAAGGCTGGGTGATGAGTTGAAGACCAGCGCTACACTACAACGGCTGTGCAAATATCCCTGGCTGTTCAACTTTGTTGTGAATAAAGCCAGCAAAAGCGTTTCTCTACGGAACACCATCAGTTGCATGTTCACTGATACGGATCTGCGTGGGCAACTAAGCAAGCCTTCATTTTATCTGAAGGTATTGTTTAACAGGTAAAACAGGATTAACAATGTGATTTAGTTCCTTACCTTTGGCTTTACAATTTCTATTCAATATCCATGACAAAATACAGTAACCTCCGCGCCATGCGCGCCCTGATAAAAGCAAGTTTACAAGGTATTTTTAAAAGCCCTTCCGCTATTATATTCACTATTGCCTTCCCGCTTATCTTTATCCTTGTATTCGGATTTCTTGGCGGCGGCGCCGGGTTCACTATTAAAGTTGCCACCGCGCCGGGCAGCGATACTACCAGCAGCCTGTATGCTATTCTGCACCAGGTACCGGTATTAAAGTGGATAACTAAAGATACCGCAAGCATCAATAAAATGCTGAAACAAGGCGACATTGTAGCTACCATTGATATTCAAAAACAACCGGAGGGCGCAGTTCCCGGATATAAGATATTGCTGAATGCAGCCTCTACAGAAGTGGATAAGGCGCAACAATTAAAGAATATATTGGCAGGCATAGTGCAGTTGCAAGACCCCGAAATACAAAAAAGACAGGCAGAACTTGTGCAGATAAACATGCACATATCTACCGTCCGTGATTTTAAAACCATTGATTTTATTCTTCCCGGGCAGCTTAGTTTTTCATTATTGGCTTCCGGGGTATTCGGCACCGCATTCGTTTTCTTTAATTTGCGACAGACATTAGTGCTGAAGCGGTTTTTTGCTACTCCCGTGCGCAAGGGAATAATTGTGATCAGTGAAGGTATAGCGCGAATGTTGTTCCAGTTGATCGGGGCCGTCATAATTATTTCTGTTGGTTATTTTGCATTTGGATATACCTTGTACAATGGGTGGGTTACTTTCTTTGAAATGCTTGCTATGTGTTCGCTTTCCTTATTGGTTTTCATGGGCTTTGGTTTTATCATCAGCGGCATAGCCAAGAGCGACTCTGCCATTCCGCCGTTTTCAAACCTTATTACCTTGCCGCAATTCCTGCTGGCCGGCACTTTTTTTTCGATAGATAATTTTCCCAAATGGCTGCAACCATTCTGTAACGCACTCCCATTAACTTACCTGAACGACGCCCTGCGTAAAATAGCTTTTGACGGCGCAAGCCTGTGGATGGTAAGAACAGACATTATTGTACTCTTGGTTTGGGGCATTGTTATTTACACCATTGCGGGAAGGACCTTTAAGTGGGAATAAGAAAATAATTCCAAAACAGGTTCATAAACAATCAAGCTATCTTTCTATCCTGGTTGTATGCAGTTAAGTGCAGGTTTCTTATTTTAGTTGCAGCCTTACTAAGATTATATTCACTTTGCAGATCAGCCCATATTTGCGGGCTACCGCCAAATACAGCGGCAATTCGCAGGCACATTTCCGGGCTGATGTCAGATTTTTCATTGAGAATATTAGACAGAGTGGGCCGGGTAACTCCCAGCAATTTTGCAGCTTCGGTAAATGTCAGGTCATTGGCGAGTATAACTTCTTCCCTTAACAATTCTCCCGGATGTATATTTCTCATGCCACGTTTAAGCATATCCTTTGGTTTTTAATGGTAATCAATATAGTCAATATCAAAAGCATCGTACCCGTCGTACCTGAAAATGATGCGAAAATTTTTACTCACTTTTATGCTCCAGTATTCTTTCATATTGCCTGTCAATTTATGTATATTCCAGTTCTTAAATGCGGCAAAATCATAAGGTACCTGCCTGGCTCTGTTTATCATTCCTAAAATCCTTTCAATACGCGCTATATCTTCTGCAGGCAATTTACTGCCATTACCTTCTTCCCATAATAGCCGTAAGCCTTTATGTCGGATACTTTTTATCATTCCCGGCTATTATTGAATTTTACCGGATACAAAGTTGAGTAACTTTTTTTATTTAAACCAAATTAATAAAAAATTATGCTTCAGTATATTTTCTACTGCCGCCGGGATGGATTATTTGTAATTTGCAGCTATACCGCAAATATTTGCAGGATAATACTTTTAGCAGAGTAATACGAAAACTTTCAATTTGGAAAATGAACAGCCATCGGTACTGCGGAAATTACTGAAGCGCCCGTCAGTTGTTATAGCCTTGTGCATTATCGCTTTTACCTGCATAGTCTCTGTATTTGCATATCTTATAGCCCCGGATGCAACCCCGTCCGGCAACAGGATGATAATAGAGCTTGGTGCGAAACAACCCGGCTTTACAAAGGAACTGCTGCTTATTCCCAAAACAGGTAACCAACAACGCAACAGCAGGTTCTTTGAATGGTTCAACGGTACTCCTTCCACATACAACGCCTTGCCTGTAAACGGGTACCATTTTGAAAGCGATAAGATAGTAGTACGGCACTATATTGACGATGGTATTGAAGATACCCTCTCCTATTCATTGGCGCAACTGCTTCCTGCGGATCATTTGAATGCTTCTTTAACGGAGCAACAATCTTACGTAAAGCAGCATAACCTTACCATGCGCACCTTTTATCTCGGCACAGACCGTTTCAGCCGCGATATACTTTCCCGCTTGCTCATAGGCTCGCGGGTAACGCTGGCTGTGGGGCTTATAGCCGTGTTGCTTTCTCTTACCATAGGCATTATACTCGGTTCTGTTGCAGGTTATTTTGGCGGCTGGGTGGATAATGCGGTTATGTGGCTCATCAATATCCTCTATGCTATCCCTACCTTACTGCTGGTATTTGCCATTACGCTCACTATTGGCAAAGGGTTTTGGGAGATATTCATTGCCATAGGGTTGAGCATGTGGGTGGGCGCGGCGCGGCTTATAAGGGGCCAGGTACTGGTGCTGCGGGAGATGGAGTATGTTGCCGCAGCGAGGGCGCTGGGGCTTGGCAATATGCGTATCATATTCCGGCATATATTGCCCAATATTGCCGGCCCACTTATTGTAATTGCAGCAGGCAATTTTGCCGCTGCTATCCTGGTGGAAGCAGGCCTTAGTTTTCTCGGTTTCGGAGTGCAGCCACCTCACCCGTCATGGGGATTAATGATTAAGGAACACTACAATTTCCTGCTTACCAACCGACCGCTGCTGGCGCTGATACCGGGAATAGCAATTATGCTGCTGGTATATTCTTTCAATATACTGGGCAATGCGTTGCGGGATGTATTGGATGTAAAGGGGTGAGGAACAGCCTTAATAGCTGCTGGTATTGTCATTATAATACGGATTGTTCTGCTTGCGGAAATCACCTCTTTTCCATGCCTCAAAAAATTCGCCCCAGGCAAGGGGGTTCAGAATGTTCATGGGTTGCTGCTGTCCATAATATACAGCCTCCCGCGCCTGCTGTTGTTGCAGCCTTGCCTGAGATTCGCGGCCATCGCGTGGCAATGTATAGGCAAGCGCTCTCAGTACATAAGCGTCTGTATTCCTGCGGGCAAGTTCGTATTGGTCGTTTGGCACGCGCCAGTGCTGGAAGGCGTAATCAAACCCTTGTTTTGAAGGCAGTGGGCGTATTATGGTTTCGGGGAGATAGAAAGTGTCCTGCACCATCAATTGTATCAATGAAAAATACTGCCCTTTCAGGTCTTTGGATACCACAAATTCCTTAGCCCGGAAGCCCATACAAGAAAATTCAAGCGTGTCGCCCTTATAGCATACCAAAGAAAAGACCCCGGTATATTCCGACTCTACGCCCCTGTTCTTGTTCTTTACAAGTATAGTTACATCAGGCACTGCGCGGAGGCTATCTGCAGTCATAGTTACCCCGTCTATCTGTATGACATTATCAAAACCGGTTTGCGCGGCGGCTTTGTACCCCACAAACAGACAAACAATAATAAGGCAATATGATAAAAACCTCCACCTCATGTAGCAAATTTACGCTTTTTTTGAATTTATCGCACTCCTATAAATTCGACCAAAAGTAAGTGGGTTTACCGTACTTTTGCCTGGTAATTGACGTACTTTAACAAAGGTTTATATGATAACAAAAGAGGCGGTTATAGATGCTTTAAGCCAGGTGCAGGAGCCTGATCTCGGTAAAGACCTGGTAACCTTAAATATGGTAGAGGACATAGCAATAGACGGAAAAAATGTTTCGTTCACCGTAATACTTACCACGCCCGCCTGCCCGCTGAAGGAAATGATAGAAAAGGCCTGCGTAAACGCTATCCGCCTGCTGGTGGATAAAGAAGCGGTGGTTAAAGTGCATATGACCGCTAATGTGAACAGCAACCGGAAGGATAATAAATCAACACTGCCGGGCGTTAAAAACATAATAATGGTGGCTTCCGGAAAGGGAGGCGTAGGTAAATCAACAGTTGCCGTTAACCTTGCTATCGGGCTGGCGCAGGAAGGCGCTTCCGTGGGTTTGCTGGACGCGGATATTTACGGGCCATCCATTCCCATAATGCTGGGCATGAGGGATGAACGACCCAAAATGACAGAAGTGAACGGTAAAGGAATGATCGTTCCGCTGGAACGCTATGGCATTAAAGCCATGTCTATCGGTTTGCTGATTGATGAGAAACAAGCGGTGATCTGGCGCGGGCCAATGGCCAGTTCGGCGTTAAAACAGTTCATTTCAGATGTTTACTGGCAAGAGCTTGATTACCTCGTAATAGACCTTCCGCCGGGAACAGGCGATGTGCATCTTACCCTGGTACAAACCGTTCCGGTAACTGGCGTTCTTATTGTCTCCACGCCGCAGGCAGTAGCCGCCGCTGACGCCCGGAAAGCGATCATGATGTTCAAGCAACCGCAGATCAATGTACCCATACTGGGAATTGTTGAAAATATGGCTTATTTTACGCCCGCTGAATTGCCGGATCATAAATACTATATTTTCGGAAAAGGCGGTGCGCGGCAGATGGCGGAACAGTTTGATTTGCCTTTTCTCGGTGAAATACCCATTGTGCAAAGCATTCGTGAAGGTGGGGATAAAGGTGTACCGGCAGTAGTGGATGATGAACAGGTAGCAAGGCACGCATTTATAGAACTGGCAAAAAAAACTGCCCAGAATATTGCTATACGTAATGCCAACCTGGAGCCAACGAAAGTAGTGCAGATGATGGCGAACTAATAAAATTTTAAACTTACAAAATATACTTTATGACACGTTTTTTATTCGCTCTGTTAATGATGTCTTTCCTGCAGCCGGCAATGGCACAAAGAAAATATAATGCTGCCGGTACCGGAGACAGCCCTACCCAGATTTATATGGTCAAAGTACAGGGTGGGGAATTTGACATGGGCAGTGATGACGATGCTGCCGACAGGAAACCGGCGCATACGGTAAAGCTAAAAGATTTTTCTATCGGCGCTTATGAAGTGACGCAGGAGCTTTGGGACAAAGTAATGGGTAGCAACCCATCTTCGCATCAATGCTATGATTGCCCCGTAACGGACGTAAGCTGGAATGACATACAGAAATTTATTGAGAAACTGAATGACCAGACCGGTAAACATTACCGCCTGCCCACAGAAGCCGAATGGGAATATGCAGCGCGTGGCGGCAGTAAAGAAGTATTGGTAAAGACCCGCGAACGTGGCGGGATAGATGTATTTCTTGACGCCGAACCCAACCAGAAGGTAATGATGGAAAAAGATAAAGACGGTAAGAAATACAGTGGAAAACGATTGCCGCAGGATGTAGCCTGGTACGATGGCAATTCCAAAGGCCGCCTCCATGCTATTGGCAGGAAGAAGCCTAACGAACTGGGCCTCTACGATATGTCGGGGAATGTGGAAGAATGGTGCACCGATTGGTACGCAGTTAATTACGGAAGTAAAAATACGGTAGAGAACCCGCAAGGCCCGGCAAGCGGGAATGCGCATGTGGTGCGCGGCGGCTCATGGGCAAGCAGTAAAGATGAGATCGTGGTTACCTACCGTGCGGCTTACCTGCCCGGTACGCGCTCCAATGCGCTTGGATTCAGGCTGGCCGAGGATTGATCAGTTGGAATGTAATATTACATTGTTTTGGTAGTATTGGTTTGCTGCGCTGTTATACCCGGACCATACATGCAATTCAAGTTTCATGGTATCAGCTAAGTAATATAATGTCAGTTTACTCACTATCCCGGATACTGTATCATCAAAAAGTACTGTTTTCGTAGTTATTGAATCCGAACTTATGTAATTAAGCAGCGTTTCCAGTGCATTTACCTGATAGCCATTTATTTTTTGTACCGAAAATGAAGTATCTGTTATGACCCTGTAGAATGTATTTGCCCACACTATATGCGCGGTATCACCCTGTAAAACGGTATCGCCTTTATAATATCCATAGGCAATCCCTGACCAGGTCTTGAGATCGGTCATCCCGACAGTATGGTCTGTATTTGTGTAGCTATTACCGCCTTTACTGCAGCTAATAAAAACGAGTGTTGTACAGAAAAGCAAAAATACCGGAAGTGAAAGGTTTTTCATAAAGTGTGTCATTGTGAAGTTATATCCTGTCCCGTTTTCCGCAACCCGTACACAAATTTACCTCCAAATATAATGCCAAAAATACAATGCAATAAATGTTATCTCTTTTTGCGTCCTGAAATGCGCACCTTGTATCCTGAAATATGAAGCGATTGTGCTATCTTTAAGGTATGAAAACAAAGCAGGAGATCGTTCAGAACTGGCTGCCGAGATATACCGGCCAGGAACTCAAAGACTTTGGCGAGTACATACTCCTTTGCAATTTCAGCGACTATGTAACCCGCTTCGCTGCAATGCACAAAGTAACGGTAACTGGCCTTGATAAACCGATGCAGTGTGCTACCGCTGATGATATTACCATAATAAATTTTGGAATGGGCAGCCCGCAGGCAGCTACTATGATGGACCTGCTCTCTGCAATTGCCCCAAAGGCGGTATTATTCCTCGGAAAGTGTGGTGGCCTGAAAAAGAAAAATAAAGTCGGCGACCTTATCCTCCCTATTGCCGCCATCAGGGGCGATGGTACCAGCAATGATTACTTTCCCGTTGAGGTACCCGCGCTGCCGGCATTCGCATTGCAGAAAGCAATTTCCACTACCATCCGCGATCATAAACGCGACTACTGGACAGGAACCGTATATACCACCAACCGGCGCGTATGGGAGCATGATGAGGATTTTAAAGAATACCTGCGCAAAATACGCGCTATGGCTATAGATATGGAAACGGCCACCATTTTCAGCACCGGCTTCTACAACAAAATACCCACCGGAGCATTACTCCTGGTGTCCGACCAGCCTATGGTGCCGGAAGGCGTGAAAACCGCCGCAGGAGATACGCGGGTTACAAAAAATTATGTGGAAGCTCACTTGAAGATAGGCATTGATTCCTTAAAGCAATTGATAAATAACGGTGTTACGGTAAAGCATCTCAGATTCTGATTCTGGCCGGGGTTTGCAATACCAAAAAGAAAATTACATAGTTATTGGTGCGATTTTATTATCAAATTATCTGGAAATAAAATTAATCGTTACATTTGATTTACCATTGAATAAACAGAGTATGCAAGAAGTTATCTCAGTTCCAATATTAAGATTCAAATTTTCAGACATTTTTCAAAAAAATTCTGATGGTTCCTTAACCCCAAAGGTGGTAATTAGTGTGAATGGTATAACTTTTGGGCCAGGAATACTAATCAGGGAAGGGATAGCTGTAGGGGGTGTAGATCTTTTTAAATATCAAAAGAATGATGTTGCGATAGAAAAAAATGAAGGCATTAATAAAATAATTGGTTTCTACAACTAAATCATATAAATGGCAGAGCCAAATCCCGACTATACAAATAAAGGTCAGCAACCCGATCTTCCGCTGCCTCCTCCTTCGGAAAATAAACTGGAATTAACGCCTGTTTCAAAAGAACAATTTTATGAGCACGTTGAGAAATTCAATAATCAAAAAAGAATTTTAGATATAACCTTTAGCATAGTTGTTGCAATCGTTGTTGTTTTATTTATAGCTTTCCTGACTTTTATTTTGGATGCTTATAAATTCCATTCAGAAACGGTTAAAGAATACAGAATGACTATTGAAAAACTAAAGAACGAAAACAACGATTTGAAAATAAAAGAACTAAATAATAAGATAGATAAACTTCAACAGGATATTTCTAAACTTACAATTCAACCAAATATTGTTTCTAAAAAGAAAGCTACCAACCCTTAGTTGTTTATAACGACATGGTTCTATCAGTATATAACCTGACAGTAAGGTTTGATGGCGAAAAGCCATTTACCGCAGTCAATGCTGTTTCGTTCACAATAGAACAAGGCAAAACCCTTGCTATAGTAGGCGAGAGCGGTTCAGGTAAGTCATTAACCGCGCTTGCTGTTATGGGTTTGTTACCTAAGTCCGCATCATTAACTGGAGAAATATCACTCCACTCCCTCGTCATTACAAAAAACGAAGCAATCCCAATTCCCAATTCCCAATCCCCAATTCCGATCATTCGCGGCAAAGACGCAGGCATGGTATTCCAGGAGCCTATGAGTTCGCTGAACCCGGTAATGAGCATAGGCAAACAACTTAAAGAAGCAATACTGATCCACCAGAAAATATCCCGCAGCGCCGGTAAGCAATTAGCGATTGACTGGCTGCGCAAAGTACAGTTGCCCAACCCTGAAAAAATATATGCCCGCTACCCGCACCAGTTATCTGGCGGACAAAAGCAACGGGTGATGATAGCAATGGCTATGTGTAACCATCCTGCACTGCTGATAGCCGATGAGCCAACCACATCGCTCGATGTGACCGTGCAACAGGAAATAATAAGACTGATGCACTATCTGCAGCAGGAACACCGGTCGGCAATGATATTTATTACCCACGACCTGAACCTCGCGGCCACTATTGCCGATGACGTTTTGGTAATGTATAAAGGAGAAATGATAGAGTACGGACAATGCGACAAGGTTATGAAACACCCGCAGCATCCTTATACCAAAGCCTTACTTGCCTGCAAGCCATCGCCGCAGCAAAAAGGCCATCGCCTGCCTGTGGTAGCGGATTTTATGGAAGACGGTGAAACAAAGATCAACAAAACCAATAGCATAAATCCTCAACCTGCACCCACACCAATCATTCAATCTCCTTTACCTGCGCCATTACTTACCGTAAAAAACCTTCGTGTATGGTTCACGGAAAATAAAAGCATGTTGGGTAAACCCATCAGCTATTTTAAAGCTGTGGATGATGTATCCTTTATTTTGAATAAAGGGGAAACATTGGGCTTGGTGGGTGAAAGCGGCAGCGGGAAAAGCACTTTAAGCAGGAGCCTGGTAGGATTGATACCCGCGCATGATGGCGAAATATGGTTTAACGGCGAAGACCTTGCAAAGCTGCCCATACGAGGATGGAGCTGTGTGCGCCGGAAAATCCAAATGATATTCCAGGACCCTTATTCATCGCTTAATCCCCGGATGACTATCGGAGATATGCTCGCCGAACCTTTAATGGTTCATAATGTGGTACCCAGAAATGAACTACAGAAAGAAGCGCTGCGCCTCCTTGACCTTGTGCAACTGCCTGCTGGTTCCATGCACCGGTACCCGCACCAGTTTTCAGGCGGGCAGCGGCAGCGCATAGGTATAGCCCGCGCGCTGGCATTGCGTCCGCAGTTACTGGTATGCGATGAAAGTGTATCTGCGCTTGATGTGAGCATACAGGCGCAGATACTGAACCTGCTCAAAGACCTGCAACAGGAATTTGGCCTTACCTATCTGTTCATTTCCCATGATCTGTCGGTCGTTCACTACTTTAGCGACCGGGTAATGGTAATGCACGCGGGAAAAATTGTGGAGAGCGGGGATGCGGAACAAGTGCTGAAACAACCCAAAGATGAATATACCAAACGGCTGGTAGCAGCCATGCCGGGTGTTTAAATTTTATTTTATGAAAAAGATTGTTATTGTCATTTCATTGCTGATTATCGGCACCTTTTTTTGCAGCCAGGTAAAAGACAAAATCGCAGAAATCAGGACTAAGTGCCAAAAGATAAATCAGAATATTAAGACGTTTAGCAAGAAAGAGAAAGAAGATGACGACTCTTCTGAAGAAGGAGGGTCTGTCATAGCCTTTTACAAAGACCATAAACTACAACTGATTACAGCGGAATATTTTGGTGAAACCGGTAAATGGAAAGATGAATATTATTTTGACAATGGTAATCTTGTATTCGTTATTAAAAATCAATTTGAATACAACAGGCCAATATATTGGGATAAAAAAATGGCAAAAGAGAATGACGATACTGCATATTTTGATAATAAAAAGACAACAAAAAAGACGGACAAATTTTACCTTGACGGTGATAAAGTAATATTATGGATAAACAATAAAAACAAAGAGGAACAAAATAATTCTGCTGTTTTTATTAAACAGGAATCTGATGTCAAAAAGGAAGGTAAACGGCTTGAAAAATTAATGAAATGACGACCTATGCCATAATAATTGTATCACAGATTATTTTTTCGCTGCCATCTGCTTCTTAATTCTTTTGCGTCCATATTGCTTCGCTCCATTATAGCGTTCATTTCCGCATTATCAATAGCCGCTACACTGCTTGTTTTACGAATCATTGTTACTCCGTTAACAATAGTGATTTCGTCTTTTTTCGGTGGTTTTGGAGATGATACAGCAAAGTCGAAATACTTTGAAAGATCTTTCAGGATTTTCAGCGTTTTAGGATTACTGTATTGTATGGTTACCTCAGGCATTGCATTTACTTTTCACAAAGATAAGGAAACGGCTTTGGTATGCAAAATCACTATCTTTAGTTTGTCTATCCATTGCAACAAACAATTTTTATGAATAACTTGCGGCATATTCTTATATTGTAACCAAATTTGGAAACCCTGTTATTGATGCTAAACTAATTTTTTAAATTAAACTGGTAAAATGGACTCGGAGAAAAAAAAACGCAGACGGAATATCCCTGACGGGGATTTGCTTAGCGATTTAATAAAAGTGGCAGCCACTCTTGGCAAAATGAGTGTGGAATACAGGGAATACGATGCAATGGGGCAATTCACATCGGCAACATTGGCGAATCGTTTCGGCTGCTGGAATGACGCCTTGGTAAAAGCCGGGCTTATGGTTAAAAACAATCACAATATCAATCCAACCAGGCTACTTAATGATATAAAAAGGGTGGCTGATGAATATGGTAAACAGACCATAACAGCTAAAGAATACAACAAAAAAGGAAAGTACGGTTCAACCACTATATCGGTGCGTTTTGGCGGATGGAATCAAGCCATAGAAGCTGCGGGGCTTAACATTAAATACATAAGGAATGTCAGTGTGGAAACATTGTTTGAAAACTGGGTATGGGTACGGCGGCAATTAGGCAGGCGGCCTGTGAGAAGAGATATGAAAGCCCCGCTGTCAAAATTTACGGAAAGCCCATACATCACTGAATTTGGATCATGGCGAAAGGCGGTAGCGCACTATGTGGCATTGAGTAAACCGGAAGAAAAACTACCAACGTCAGAAACAAAACCGGAATCAGTGATCCAACCGGAAATTGAAGCAAAAGCAGAACAACCAGAAATCCAACCGGAAACCCAATCTCAACAAATTGAAACCCAACCGGCGGTTGAAACAAAAGCAGAACTAACAAACATTCAGCCAGAACAACCAGCAACTATCCCGGAATACCCGGAGATCCAACCCGAAATTCAGCCGGAAAAACCTGCAATTCAGCCAGAGCAACCTGCAACTCTACCGGAGGTAATACCTGAAATCCAGCCGGAACAACCTGCAACCCAACCTGAAATACCTGAAATCCAACCGGTACAACCAGGTATTCAAAACATGGAGTCTGTAACAGAACAACCGGAAAACCTTCAAAGCATTGTGGAGTAGGCATTATGCAGATCTGTTTCACGAAAATATTCTGGAAATAGATTTGAAAGCGCCGTATTTACATGTCAATATTGCTATGAGAAAAATACTATCGTTATTCCTGCTGCTGCTTATCTGCGTTTTTTCCTGCAAGAAAAAAGAGGCGGATGTTGTTGCAGACGTGAAAAAGAAACAGCAGGAAATAAACAGGAAACTCAAAGATTATACCCAAAAGCATGTGGACGATATTACATCGCCCGGGGGCGGCAATATTACCGGCTATTACCGCGATGATGAGATAAAGAAGATATTGGCGGAGCATTATACCGATACCAACAGGGCATTTACTGAATATTATTTCGATGATGGTATGCTAATCCTGGTGCTGAAGCAAAATTACATCTATAATAAACCCGTTTTTTATACCGAAGAAAAAGCCAAAGCATTCCACGACAGCGTTTGGTATGATGATAAGAAAACAAGGTTGGAAACAAGCAGCTTTTATTTCAACAAAAATAAACTGGTGAAATGGGCCGGGCCGGGTAATAAATACATTCCTGCCAATACAACTGCGTTTATTAATGAAGAATCTGAATTATGGGCGGAAACTGTAATTCTTATTAAAGAACTGAAAGAACAAACCCAATGACCTCATTTTAGCGGCAGGTAATTTTTTACTTACGACTAAAAGTGGTAATTTTGCGGCGGTTTTATAATTTTATTTTAAAGTAATATGTCGGGACAACTTAAAGAGGTTCGTAATCGTATCAAATCAGTAACATCAACCCAGCAGATCACCAAGGCTATGAAGATGGTAAGCGCCGCAAAACTGCGCCGCGCACAGGATGCCATTATACAAATGCGCCCATATGCCAGGAAGCTACAGGAAATGCTTGGTAATATTGTCAGCAGTTCATCGTCAGATGCAAGTATGCCGCTGGCTGATGAGCGCCCGGCAGAGCGTATATTGCTGATACCTGTAACCAGCGACCGCGGCCTTTGCGGGGGGTACAATGCCTATGTAATAAAACTTGCCCGCGAGGTTATCCGTTCCAAATACGCCAACCAGCACGCCAAAGGAAATGTTACCATTTTACCAATTGGCAAAAAAGGGTACGAATACTTTTTGCGCAACAACTACAAGATCGTTGACGCCTACTGGAATATATTTTCAGACCTTGCCTTTGATAATGTGCGCAAAGCTGCGGTATATGCGCAACAGGCATTCCTGAATAAGGAATACGACCGTGTAGAGATCATATACAGCCAGTTCAAAAATGCAGCTACCCAGAACTTTGTTGCCGAACCCTACCTGCCAATACCGAGGGCAGAGAAGGCTAAAGGCGCAAAGAGCATAGATTTTGTTTTCGAGCCGTCTATGGGGCCGCTGTTGCAGGAGTTGATGCCCAAGATACTGAATACACAGGTGTATAAAGCGGTACTGGATGCAAACGCATCGGAGCATGGCGCCCGCATGACCGCAATGGACAAAGCAAGCGAAAATGCCAATGACCTGCTGAAGTCTCTGAAAATAAGCTATAACCGCGCCCGCCAGGCCGCTATTACCACGGAGCTTACCGAAATAGTAAGCGGGGCCGCCGCGCTGCAAGGTTAAACAAGGTGTTTTGTTGGCGTTACTAATGACAACTTTCTGAAAATAATTGATGAAATATTGCAGCACAGGGTTGTTGTATTTGCTACGCCGGTTTACTGGTATGCTATGAGCGGGATATTAAAAACTTTTTTCGACAGGCTTACAGACCTTGTCACCGTTCAAAAATATTCAGGCAGAAAATTAGAAGGAAAGTCAGTTTTTGTGCTTACGGTAGGGTCGGATGAAAAGCTGCCAGATGGCTTTGAAATTCCCTTTGAGTTAACCTCGCAATATTTTGACATGGATTATAAAGGATGTATTTATCATTCTACCCAAAAATCAATCTCGCAAAATGAGATAGAGGACATAATAAACCTCTTTAAAAACAAAATAGAAATGCCATAAAAGTAGTGTGATGAACAGTTATCAAATTAATTTTCCAATAAAATCTAAAGAGAAAATTTCGCGAAGATTCTTAGCGCGTGGCATTACCAGTTTCGATGAAGCGGCACATTATATTCAGCAGTTACCGTATGGGCGCAATGCCAATAAAAACGACCTGACCACTATATTTTCCGACAACTGCGGAACGTGCAGTACAAAACATGCGCTACTAAAGAGCCTTGCTACTGAAAATAATTTTAATGATCTGCAACTAATGCTTGGGCTGTTTAAAATGAACGGAAAAAATACGCCACGCATTGTAGCCACATTGCAGAAATATGGGCTTGATTATATACCCGAAGCACATAACTACCTGAGATATAAAAATGAAATTCTGGACTTTACTTTTATCAATTCAAAACCTTCAGATTTTGAAGACGACCTGATTGAAGAAATAGAAATTGCTCCGAACCAGATCGCCGATTTTAAAGTGGCGTACCACAAAGAACACTTATCACATTGGCTCACGCAAAACAATCAAATAAAATATTCGCTTAATGAACTTTGGGCAATAAGAGAAGAGTGCATAAAGGATATGTACACAAAATAAATTTGGTCTCGTGCAGCTACCCCTTTTTCTTACCTGCTTCATCCTCTGCCCTTTGCCGTTCCTCCTGTATCTCATATTCCAGCTCCGGGTCAATATTCTGCTGTTCCACTTTTTTTGCTTTTTCCATTAAGTCTTCTCGGTGCGCCTGTAGCCAGTCGAGCAGCTTTTTACCATAAGACATCCGGGTAAAGAGTACGTACAGCACCGGGACTATGAATATAGAAATTGCTGTGGACGCTATCATGCCGCCAAGCACGGTATAGCCGATTGTGTTACGGGCAACAGCCCCTGCTCCCGTAGCTAATACCAGCGGCAATACGCCCAGTATAAAGGCAAAAGAGGTCATAATAATAGGCCGCAGGCGCAGGCTAGCCCCATCTAATGTGGATTGTATCAGTTCTTCTCCCCGGTCCACCCGTATTTTGGCAAACTCCACGATCAGGATAGCATTCTTGGCCGACAAACCGATAAGGGTTATCAGCCCGATCTGGGCATATACATTATTGGAGAGTCTCGGCACTAAGGTCAGCGCAAGGATGGCGCCAAAAGCGCTTACCGGAACTGCGAGCATTACAGAGAATGGCACAGACCAGCTTTCGTAGAGCGCCGCAAGAAAAAGAAACACGAAGATGATAGAACACAGGAAGATATATACAGTCGCCGATCCTGCCTTTATCTCTTCATAGCTAAGGCCCGAAAACTCATAAGTATATCCCGGCGGCAGCACCTGCGCGGCGGTTTGTTTCAGCGCTTCAATTGCCTGCCCGCTGCTGTACCCCTGTGGTATGGAACCATCCACTTCTGCAGAACGGAATATATTGAAGTGGGTTATTAACGGCGCGGTCTCTATGGGCTGGTAGGTGATGAGCGTACTTAATGGAACCATCTGGCTGTCTGCGTTGCGCACATAGTATTTTTCCATGTCTGAAATCAATGCACGGAATGTGGTATCTGCCTGAACCACTACATGGTAAGTGCGGTTGTAAAGGGTAAAATTGTTTACAAACAAGCTGCCCATATAGGCCTGCATAGTGGTGAAAACATCGGAAATATTCACCCCCATTTTCTGGCACTTTTCCCGGTCAACTGTAAGGTTAAAACTGGGGGTATGGGCGGAGTACAAACTGAATGCAGTAGCTATTGCAGGGTTTTTGTGCGCAGCGGCGACAAATTTTTTCACAACGGTTTCAAAGGCATGTACGTCATCGGTTGTATTGCCTTGTTCTATCTGCATAGCGAAACCTGCGGATTGCCCTATACCGCGTATAGGCGCAGGTGGAATTACCTGGATGTTGGCATTCTTTATCCCTGCCGCAGCAAAACGTTTTTTCATCACGTCCATAATGCCAGGTACCTGCTGCTCCGGCGTTTTGCGCTCATCCCAGGGTTTGAGCATAGTAAAAATAGTGCCGTTATTAGAATTGGTGCCGCCGTTGAGTACATTCAAACCGGATAATGCGGCATAGTGGAGTACCCCTGGCGTGGAGCCGACTATCTTCATCAGTTTAGTGATTACATCTACTGACGCGGAAGTGGAAGACCCTTCGGGCAATTGGTAGGTAACAAACACACGTCCATCGTCTTCCGACGGGATAAAACCGGATGGCTTGTAATGAAATAAAAGGTAAGCTCCGATACAAATGCACACCAATAAAATAACAATGTATTTGGCTCCCTTTATGCTTCTTTTTACGCCATGAGTGTACCTCGCAGTAACCCGGCTGAACCACTGATTGAATATAAAGAACAATTTGTTGATCCCCCTTGCCTCTTTGTTTACTTTGGAAGGTTTCAGCAGCAAGGTACATAGCGCCGGGGTCAGTGATAAGGCTATGAACGCCGAAAGCATCACCGATATGGCTATAGTGATGGCAAACTGCTGGTAAAGCCTGCCCACTATGCCGGGAATAAAACCTACCGGCACAAATACTGCGGCAAGTATGAGCGCAATAGCCACCACAGGCCCTGATATATCCTGCATGGCGCGGTACGTAGCTTCTTTAGCCGACATGTGCTGCTCATCTATATAATGCTGCACCGCCTCCACCACGATAATAGCATCGTCAACCACAATACCTATGGCCAGCACAAACCCGAACATAGTGAGCGTATTTATGGTAAACCCCATAGGTATAAAGAAGCAGAATGTGCTAAGGATAGATACCGGGATAGCGAGTACCGGAATAATAGTGGCGCGCAGGTTCTGCAGGAAAAGTAATACAACAATCGCCACAAGGCCCAGCGCTTTCAGCAAAGTGCCGATAACTTCCTGCATAGAAACCTTTATGATAGTAATGGATTCAAATGGCACTTTGTAATCAATATCATTTGGAAAAGTTTTTTTCAATTGCTCCAGTTCTGCATATACATTATTGGCGGTCTGCAGGGCATTACTTCCCGGAGACTGGTAGATCAGCAGGTAAGAGGCCCGTTTGCCATCCACAAATGAATTGCTGGAAAATGAGAATTTTCCCAGTTCCACTCTTGCCACATCTTTCAGGTAAACAAGTTCGCCGGTAGCGGGTATCGTTTTCACAACTATCTTTTCAAATTCCGAAGCCTTATTCAGCGGCGCATTAACAAGCAGGCCGGTTTCAAATACCTGGTTTGGGTTTTGCGGAGGCTCTCCAATAGAACCTGCCGCTACATATACATTCTGTGCCTGTATTGCCGCGATAACATCAGCGGGCGTTAAACTGTACGACGCCATTTTATTGGGGTTCATCCATACCCGCATACTGAAATTATCGGTACGTGCGGTGATGTCGCCTACGCCCGGTACACGCAGCAGGGCGTCTTCAATAAATATGTTGGTGTAATTATCTAAGAAGGTAGCGCCATGTGTTCCGTTTGGCGAGTAAATGGCAACCATCAGCAGCATACTTGGGTTGCTTGCGCGCACGGTAAGCCCAAGCTGGCTCACCACCGAAGGCAGCAAAGGCGCGGCAATACCTACCCGGTTTTGCACATTGAGTGCGGCAATATGCACATTTGTGGCAATGTCGAAGGTGACCCGCACATTCATAGCCCCGCTGTTGGTGCTGGTACTCGTCATGTATTCCATGCCGGGGGTACCATTTACCTGCTCTTCTATCGGTATGGCTACTGTCTGTTCCACCGTCTGGGCGTCGGCCCCGGTAAATGTTCCGGTTACACCAACGCTGGGCGGTGAAATATTCGGGTATTGGTCAACAGCAAGGTTAAACAGGCAAATAGCGCCCGAGATCATTAATACAATGGATATAACGATTGCAGTTACCGGCCTTTTTATAAATGTATTTGCAATCATTTTTAATGGTTAATGATTAATGGTTAATGGTTAATTAAAATGGTTAGTGATTGGGTTTTAGCAGTTTTAATAATTGTGTTGATTAATTTTATTATTGCTACCGCATCCGGATTGTACTTCGCACGGTAAATCAATATGTTTGTTCGCGTAGCTCAATAGTATTCCTGTCATGGTGAGCCGCGCCGAACCATGACATGTTGAAGTTTGGTATGTTGATAAATCATGGCGTTCATAATACACTAATTTACCCAGATAGTAGTCTTAACAATTGAATCTACCACCATTAACCATTAATAATTAATCATTAATCATTAATCATTCCCCTGCATATCCCTCGACTTTTGTATTTCGTATTCCAGTTCAGGGTCAATATTCTGCGCTTCCACTTTTTGCGATTTTTCTTTTAACTGATCCTTATGCGCCCCAAGCCATTCCAGTTTTTCTTTACCATAAGAAAAGCGGGTGATAAGTACAAAGAGTACCGGCACAATAAATATGGCAATTGAAGAAGCGGCGATCATACCGCCAAGCACAGTAAACCCTATTGTTCTCCGGGCTACAGCGCCTGCGCCAGTAGCCAGAACAAGCGGCAGTACACCGAGTATAAAGGCAAGCGACGTCATAATGATCGGGCGCAAACGGAGCCGCACTGCGTCAAGCGTTGACTGTACCAGATCTTCGCCGAGGTCAACACGCACTTTGGCAAATTCCACGATCAGGATGGCATTCTTGGCAGCAAGGCCTATTAAGGTGATAAGCCCTATCTGCGCATAAACATTGTTGGTAAGGCTGGGTACGCATACTAAGGTAAGTATGGCGCCAAAAGCCCCTATCGGCACAGCCAGCATTACAGAAAAAGGCACCGACCAGCTTTCGTATAATGCCGCCAGGAAGAGGAATACGAAGGTGATGGAAAACAGGAAGATATAAATGGTGGCGGAGCCTGCTTTTATTTCTTCATAGCTCAGGCCGGAATACTCATAGGTATATCCCTGTGGCAATACTTTTGCAGCCACGTCTTTCAGTGCGTTCATTGCATCGCCGCTGCTGTAGCCCTCAGCGGGTGCGCCATCCACCTCAGCGGTACGGAAGATATTGAAATGCGAGATCAGCGGAGCGGCTTCCGTAGGGGCGTAACTGATAACCGTGCTCAACGGCAGCATTTCCCCGGCCTGGTTGCGGATGTAATACTTATTCATGTCCGAGATCATCGTGCGGAAAGCAGTATCGGCCTGCACTACTACATGGAAGGTACGGTTGTATGTGGTGAAATCATTGATATACAAACTACCCATAAACGCCTGTATGGTGGTAAATACATCGGCTATATTTACTCCCAGTTTTTCGCATTTCTCCCGGTCCACAGTAAGGTTATAGTTGGGCGTGCTGGCTGTAAAAAAGCTGAATGCCTTTGATATTTCCGGCCTTTTATTGGCCTCGGCAACGAAATTCTTTACTACTTTTTCAAAGGCATGAACATCGTCGTTGGTATTACGCTGCTCTATCTGCAGGCTGAAGCCCACCGTAGCGCCCAAGCCCGGAATGGGCGAGGGTTGTATTACCTCCACATTCGCATTTTTTATTCCTTCGTCCTCAATGCGTTTTTGCATTACGCCTATAATGCCGGGTACACGGTCGCTTTCTTTACCGCGTTCATCCCAGGGTTTTAGCTGCACATAAATAGTGCCGCAATTGGAATTGGTGGCATTATTTACCACGTTCAATCCCGACAGGGCTGCGTAGTGTGCCACGCCCGGCGTGGCAGCCACCACCTTCATCAGCTTAGTCATCACGTCAACAGACTGCACTGTGGCAGAGGCTGGTGGCAACTGGAAAGTAACATATAAATTCCCATCGTCTTCAGAAGGAATAAAACCGGCTGATTTGTGCTGGAATAAAAAATAGGTGCCAACGCAAATACATAGCAATAGAATCACGGCATACTTTGCTCCCGCTATACTTCTTTTTACGCCATTCGTGTACTTATCTGTTACCCGGTCGAACCAGGCATTAAAGCGGAAGAATAATTTGTTAATTCCCTTAGCCTCTTTTACTGTACCCGAAGGCTTTAACAGCAGGGTGCATAAGGCAGGGGTTAATGACAACGCTATGAATGCCGATATAATTACCGAAATGGCTATGGTAATGGCAAACTGCTGGTACAGGCGGCCTACGATACCCGGTATGAAACCTACCGGCACAAATACCGCAGCAAGTATCAGGGCTATGGCTACCACCGGCGCCGATATATCTTTCATGGCAAGGTATGTGGCTTCCTTTGCCGAAATGTGCTTCGTATCTATATAGTGCTGCACTGCTTCCACCACAATAATGGCGTCGTCCACCACGATACCGATAGCAAGCACGAAGCCGAACATGGTGAGGGTATTGATCGTAAATCCTAAGGGAATGAAAAAGCAGAACGTACCGAAAATGGATACCGGGATGGCAAGCACGGGTATAAGCGTGGAACGCCAGTTTTGCAGGAAAAGAAATACCACTACTGCCACTAAGCCCAGCGTTTTCAGTAAGGTATATACCACATCCTGCATAGACACTTTTACAACCGTAACCGACTCAAAAGGAACAGTGCAATCCACATCCGCAGGAAATGACTCTTTCAGTTTGGCAAGCTCGGCATATACGCCATTGGCTGTTTCCAGGGCATTGCTGCCGGGCGCCTGGTATATAAGCAGGTAAGAAGCCCGCTTGCCATCTACAAAAGAATTGCTGGAAAAAGTGAACTTGCCCAATTCTACCCGCGCTACATCTTTCAGGTACACCAGTTCGCCGGTAGCAGGGATCGTTTTTACAATGATGTTCTCAAACTCAGATACCTTGCTCAACCGCCCGTTTACAAGTATGCCCAATTCAAAGGTCTGTGTCCTGTCCTGCGGGGGTACCCCTGCCGAGCCTGCGGCCACCTGTACATTCTGGGCGTTCAACGCGGCGATCACATCCGCCGGGGTTATACTATAGGCGGCCATCTTACTTGGGTTCATCCATATCCGCATACTGAAATCATCGGTGAACCTGTTAATGCTGCCCACGCCCGGCACACGCAGCAACGCATCCTGCACAAATATGTTGGTATAATTATCAAGAAAGGTAATGCTATGGCTACCCTGCGGCGCAAATACCGCAACCATCATCAGCATACTTGGGTTGAGGGCGCGCACGGTAAGCCCCAGGCGGCTGGCCACTGCCGGTAATAAAGGAGTGGCAATACTTACCCGGTTCTGTACGTCAAGGGCGGCAACATCAATATTCGTCCCTATATTAAAAGTTACGTTCAGCGACATCAGCCCGTTGTTGGTACTGTTGCTCTGCATATATTCCATCCCCGGCGTTCCGTTCACCTGCTCCTCTATGGGGGTTGCCACCGTCTGCTCCACCGTCTGCGCATCAGCGCCGGTAAACTGCCCGTTTACCTGCACTATGGGCGGTGTTATATCCGGGTACTGGTCTATAGGCAGGTTAAAGATGCATATAGTACCGGTAAGCACCAATACAACAGATATAACGATTGCAGTTACCGGCCTTTTTATAAATGTATTTGCAATCATTTTTAATGGTTAATGGTTAATGATTAATGATTAATTTGGGTTTTCGCAGTTTTAATAATTTTGGTGATTAATTTTATAATTTCCACCGCATCAGTATTAATGCTTATAAACTGTTCATTTGTCAGATAACCCGTAGTATTTAATAATTCAAGCCAATACAATGTTTCATTTATCTCTTTTTGAGCTATTGCCATCTTATGTACAAAATCATTCTTGCTTTCCGCATATTCTGCTTCTCTTACTAATGCACCTACCGAGGTGCCGCTTCTAAGTAATTGTTTGATAAGGATGTATTCTTTCTTTACTTCAAGAACGTGTTTATAAAGATTTACTATCCTCACAGCAAACTCGAAACTCTTCGTTTTAATAATATTCTCTTTCATATTCAAAATGAATTGTCACACACCATTAACCATTGATCATTAACAATTAACCATTAATTACTGGGTTTCTTATTTGCCGAATTTATGCGCGAGCCATCATGCAGTAATTGCACCCCGTCAACAATTACGCTGTCACCTTCATTGATACCGCTTTTTACTATTACATTGGGGCCTATGGTTTGTCCAAGCTGCACCTTTTTCTGTATGGCGACCGGCGTTGGCACTTTCACTTCTTTATCGGTGTCTTTTGTTTCTTTTTTATTTTCCTCTTTTTTCTCCCCGGCTCCTCCTGCGTGGGGTGGAGGGAGCATTGTGTCTTTTTTTACAAAAACAAAATACTCACCCATTTGCTCTACAACTGCTTTATTGGGTATCAGCATTTGCGGAGTAGCTTCCTGGTTGTGTACCCGCACCACACAACTCATCCCTACCTTTAAAGTATAATCCGGGTTGGGAAACACAAGCCGTACCCGTATAGCGCCTGTCAGCGGATCAACCGCCCGGTCAATAATTGAAATTTTTCCGGGGTAGGAGTAAAGCGAATTATCAGGCATTAATATCGTAAAAAGAGAATCGGGTTCATCCTTTTTGCCTTTTTCAAGCGACTCGAAAGCGTTTAGTTGTTTTTCGTTTACCAAGAAGTCCACAGCCATCGGGTTATCGGTTGAAATGGTATTGAGGATCGTCTGCCCTACTGTTACCATATTACCCAGTTTTACCTGGCTGAACCCGATAGTACCGTCAAATGGGGCATAGATCACAGAATAAGCCAGGTTTGTCTTTGCTGATTTTACAGCTTCTTCAGCCGCTTTTTCAGAGTTTTCTGCATTTTGCAACGTGATAACTGCATGGTCATAAAGCTGCTCTGCAACGGCTTTTTGTTTATTCAGGTAGGTATATCTGTCGGCGTCCTGCTGCGCCTGCACCGTATTTCCATGCGCCACTTTCAGGTTGGCTTCCGCCTGGTCGTATGCTGCCTGGAACAGGCGTTTATCAATTTCATACAGCAACTGCCCCTTTTTTACATGGTCGCCCTCTTTAAAATATATCCCGGTAATATACCCCTGTACTTCCGGGTATATGTTCACCTGGCTCAATGCCTGTGTGGTGGACGGGTATTTATCATAGTAAAATACCTGCTGCAATTTTACCGCATACAGGTTTACCGGGGTAGGTGGTGTTGGTGGCGGCAGCTTTTGCCCGCAGGAAAAAAGTCCCACACTGCTTATTAAAACTATGCTCCATGCTATTTTATTCATAGCCTAAATTTTGTTTAACTCGTTATTACTTTTATCTTTTTTACTGTTTTTAATTGTTGAACTAATACGTAATTGCTCCCATTGCTTTTTCAAGGTCTATTTTGCTTGCAAGCGTCTGGAATAACGCATTGATATAACCTGTTTCCGAAGTAATTAAATTCGATTGGGCGGTGATCACATTCAGGTAAGCCACTATTCCCTGCTTGTACTGAAGCTCTACCACATAATAGACCCGCTGCGCCAATGCCACATTTTGCTGCAATACATGAAAGGAATACAAGTTGCTCTTATAATTAGCCAATGCAGTTGTATATTCAGTAGCTATTTCCGATTTCAGTTCCACTTCGCTCCAGTCTAATAGCTGTTGCTGTAATTTGGCTTTACGTATATTTTCCAGCCGTGAGAAACCGGTGAAGATGGGTAGGGTAAATGAAAGCCCTATTGAAGAATATGGGTATGCAGTTGTAAACATATCCGAAAACTTATTGTTCTCAAATTCATGGGTATAATTATAAAACCCATTCACGGTTGGCAAAAATGCAAGCCGGTAATAATTTACAAGTTGTTCCTGTAGTTTTTTTGCCGTAGCCAATTGCTGGAATTCTATACGTTTTTCGTATTGCAATTGCGCTGCCGTATCTATATCAATATCCCGGATCATTTTTGCGGTATCATAGCTTATATTAAAGCTTGGGTTTTCCGCCTGGTAGCCCATAACTTGTCTCAACGCAGCGTATTGCGGTACTATGTTTTCTGTTGCCTGTTTCAGTTGGGTCAGCGTATTGTTAAGGGTTATGGTAGCTTCTTCATAATCCGTTTCATCAACTATGCCGCCAACGTATTGGTGGTAGGCGTCCGTAACACTTCGTCTAAGCTCTGTGGTATCTGCTTTTAAAACATCAACCTGTTCAATAGTCTGCAACAGGCTGTAAAAAGCCTTGCTCACCGATGAAACAAGATTTATTTTTGTGCTGTCTGTCACCTGCTTGGCCTGTTCCACATATAATGGCGCGCTGTTGGCTGCATAGATAAGAGCAGGATTAAAGAGCGTTTGTGTGGCATTTATTTGTGGCGTGGCAACATCGTTTATACCCGAAGGCACAGGTATAGGCTGCCCACCGGGATTTGCTTCAAAAGCGGTAGGCAACTCAAAATAATGGGTCAGGCTACCCGACGCGCTCACCTGTGGCAACCACCCCGATAAGTTTATGGCATTGGTAACTTTGGCAATAGATATATTGATCTTAGACTGGTTTAATGCCGGTTGATGTACCATTGCGTAATCAATACATTGTTGCAGCGTCATGGTTTGGATAGGGTCTATTACATAAGTATTCTGGGCATAGGTCCGTTGCGGCATACTGAAAAACAGAACAATGGCCAATAGCACATATTTTACCCTATCCGCCGCCGAACTTATTTTTTTATCACAAACTGCGCCGGGGCAATAGTGATTTTCCATTTTTACTGATCTCATACGTAAAATTTGCTTGCTGTGTTTGCCCAGCCTGCAGGTTTAAAAATAAGCATATTGTTTCAGGTAAGGAACGATGATAAAATATACCTGTGCAGAAATTATGCCATGAAGCGGCATTAAAGAAAGAAAGTTTAAACCTGCAACTTTCTGAAACGAAGGTACAGCGATATACCAGGTACAATTATTGCCGGGCTATAGCGTTGTTTAAAATTAATACTCTTCTTTAAAAAAAGAAAAGACAGAAAAACCATAGAAGTAAGAAAAAGGGAAAGTCCCGTATCAGGATTTGGATGGGTTACACACTGCACAAGCTGCACAATATCTCTTTTTTCCCGGTACCCGGTCCGCAACTTGTTTTCAATACTTTGTATGAAAAATGAGTTGTCGCCATTATATAAACGGAGTTCTACTAATTTTTTCACCGGGCCGCAAAAAATAACCAGGAACACTGCCATGACAAACCATGCAGACCGGATAAACACAGAAAATTTAACGCCTTTATTCCCCATTCACACCAAAAATACAGCTAAACAAGAATAAAAATCAAAAAGACTAATATTTTTATTGTTAACTTTTATAACAAGTTAACTTGTAATGTGTTTAAAATTCAGGAAATCATCAATAATACAAGCAAAAGGATTGCCTGCGGAAATTTATTTTGGAAATGAAATCTAATAAACGGTGCACGTCCATACTTCACCCGGAACAGTGGAATCGTAACTATTGCACAAAGCAGCTGCATTGCTTTTGGTCTGGTTGCCCAGGTCTTTGCTGAAAACCACGTTATTATTAAAAGTGCAATGGCATTGGGATTCCTTTTTACACGATACAAAGGAGATGATACTTATAAGAACAACAATAGCCGTGTAAGTTACTTTTTTCATTTTTACCGTTTTTTAATAAAAAGCGAATTTAGTTTAATTATCTTTGAAGAAGAAAACATTTATTGAAATTTATTTTTCAAAAATACACTTTTGAGCTTCCCGTCATGCTTTTTAGAGGACTGAAACCTTTTATCACACACCATGCTATCCATAAAAAACGCCAAAATTAACCACATACCACTTATCCGCTCACTGACCATGCAGGTGTGGCCGCAGACCTATACCCCAATTATTGGCGCACAACAGGTAGCCTATATGCTCGCACAGTTCTATTCGCCGGATGCCCTGCAAAAGCAGATGGAAGAACATAACCACCAATTCATCCTTTGCTACAGCGATAGCGAACCCATAGCTTTCGCTTCCTATTCCGAAACAGAGCCGCAAATTTTTAAACTGCATAAGCTATATATTCTTCCCACCCTGCAGGGCAAAGGCATAGGGCGATACATGATACAGCATATTGCCGATGATCTGAGAACCCGCAATGCCACAACCCTGCGCCTGAATGTGAACCGCTATAATACCGCCGCAATAGCCTTCTATGAAAAAACAGGGTTCACACTTTTTAAAACAGAAGACATTGATATTGGCAATGGCTTTTTTATGAATGACTATGTGCTGGAAATGAAACTTCGCTATTGACAAGGGATAAATTTCAGTAAAATAAACACAAACTATCCCTCTATAAAATAGAAATGGAATTTCCCCCGTAAATTGCACTTAATGACTACGGAATTATCAGAAAAAAAAACAACCGGGGATGATATTGAGGTGTTGGGTGCGCGTGTGCATAACCTCAAGAATATAGATGTAAGCATACCTAAAAATAAATTAGTCGTTATTACCGGCATCAGCGGCAGTGGTAAATCTTCCCTTGCATTCGATACTATTTTCGCTGAGGGGCAGCGCCGCTATATGGAAAGTTTTGCTGCATACGCCCGCCAGTTCATGGGCGACCTCGACCGTCCCGATGTGGATAAGATCACCGGCCTTTCCCCGGTAATATCCATAGAGCAGAAAACAACCAACCGCAATCCCCGCTCCACCGTGGGAACCGTAACCGAAGTCTATGATTTTATGCGGTTACTGTATGCCCGCGTGGCGGAGGCATTCTCTTACAATACCGGTAAGAAAATGGTTAAGTTCAGCGAAGAAGAGATCATTGCACACATACAGCAAAACTTTACCGGTAAAAAAATAATGCTCCTCGCCCCGGTGGTCAGGGGCCGCAAAGGGCATTACCGTGAGCTATTTGAACAACTGCGCAAACAAGGCTACCTGAAAGTGCGCATTGACGGCGAAGTAACCGACCTCAAAGAACGGATGCAACTGGACCGCTACAAAATACACGATATAGAACTGGTTGTGGACCGCCTTGCCGTAAAGCCCGATGAGCATACCCGCCTTAGCCAGAGTGTGCAGAAAACACTGCAAATGGGTAAAGACCTGTTGTTTATTGCAGATGCCGATACAAATGCCATTACCCAATACAGTAAGACGCTGATGTGCTTAGACACCGGCCTTTCTTATGAAGAACCATCGCCCAATACCTTTTCTTTCAACTCACCCTATGGCGCATGTCCCACCTGCAAAGGGCTGGGCAGCGTTTACCAGGTGAATATGCAGGAAGTGCTGCCGGACATGACAAAAAGCATCACTGATGGCGGTATAGCTCCTTTAGGCGGCGAGCGCGACGCATGGGCTTTCCAGATGGCAACTATCCTCGCAAAAAAAAATAAAATATCGCTTACTGCACCGTTAAAAGACATTCCACAAAAACAACTGAACATACTGCTTTATGGCAATGAGGAGGGGTTGATAACCTATGCCAGTGATGCGGCAGAAACATACCATGAGCAGGTAGCCCAACATAATTACGAAGGCATAGTGAATATGGTACTACGCTGGTTCAATGAAACCACGTCCGAAGGCGTGCGCTCCTGGGCGGAAAAATTTATGGCGCTCAATGCCTGCCCCTCCTGCAATGGCGCAAGGCTCAAAAGAGAAAGCCTCTTTTTTAAGTTGGATGGCAAGAATATTTCAGAGCTTTCTGCAAAGTCGCTGCAGGAACTGATGGATTGGTTTGCGGGTATTGAAAGCAGGTTGAGTAATAAACAGAACACTATAGCCAAAGACATCCTCAAAGAGATCAGGGACAGGCTGCACTTCCTGCTCGATGTAGGGCTGCATTACCTTTCAACAGACCGCCCTACACGCACCCTTAGTGGCGGCGAGTCGCAGCGCATACGGCTGGCAACACAGATAGGGTCGCAGCTTACCGGCATCACATACATACTCGATGAACCCAGTATC
>Ga0206825_1023_pt1 | contig 36180 bp, 39 predicted proteins | sample Alteio_BWOrgCont_79_FD_152875 | JGI IMG/M metagenome (GOLD analysis project Ga0206825, IMG submission 152875) | Enriched cells from forest soil in Barre Woods Harvard Forest LTER site, Petersham, Massachusetts, United States -... | ecosystem: Environmental > Terrestrial > Soil > Temperate forest >...
TGCTGCTTTTTGCCGATAAGGAGGGAAGTCCTGATTTCTCTGCCATGTCGCTCTTGGCAATCAATCCTCTTGTGATCATTTTAGGAGGTGCAGCAGCTCATGCTATTTTCAGCCGACTAAAAAGCCCCGCTTGGAAGCTTTTTATTCCGTTTGCCATCACAGCTGTTGCGTTCGGATTGATGTTCGCAGGGATTTTTAAGGAGAATCCATTTTTACTCGTTGGAGTGGTCATTGGATTGATTTCTTTTGCGGAGGTTTTGATTGGCCCGGCGACTTACAGTCAATGTTCGGAAGCTGCGACGCTCCATCAAGATCCCAAAGTGATGGCGCTGATGTCGATTGGATTTTCCATGGCGGCATCTTTAGGCGGCATCTATAGTCAATTTTTAGCTGGAGAAACTTTCAATCCCCATCACTACCAAATGGGGTTTGGGATATTAGCCTTAGGACTTTTGGCAATAAGCGCGTTGCTCAGCCTTGCAAAGCGTCAAACAAGGAGTTTAGAATACGAGCATTAACAAAAAGGGAAAATCCGCAGATCCTTTTTAGGCTGCGGATTTCCATCCTTTTGAAGTGTCCTTGAAGAGAAGCTCATCATTATTGCTTCTTTCTTCAAGATCAGCAATGTGTTTAAGCATCACTGAAATTTTCCCATCTTTATTGTGGATATGTTCTCTATAAAGAAGCCGTAATAAAGATTCAGCTGATTTGGAGATCATCCCCCCCCTTTTCCCAGCGTTGAATAGTAGCCAGACTAACTCCTAATAATTTAGCAAGGGCAGTGGGAGATTTCAGAAGCTCCTTTCGTAAAAAACGTAGTTGTTCGCCAGATAATTCCTTTTTAGAACTCACAAGGAAGAGTCCAATAGCTTTATGTAGTCCGTCCAAATCATGGATGGAAACAGCTTTGCCTCTGGAAGTCTGGATAAACTTGTATCCATTCAAGAGGTAAATATTGTTAAGCCCACATTCTGTATAGTGATATTTTGTCATGATCGTCTGGAAGGTCTATTTTTCTCTAAAGAAATTTGCTGCAATTGCTCATGGAGCGTGGGAAGTGATTCTTTTATCGTACGCCAAACTATTTTGACATCAACTCCAAAATATTGATGGATCAAAACATTTCGCATCCCTCCCATTTTCATCCATGGAATATCCGGATATTTATGCCTTACAGCTATGGGAATACTTTTACTTGCCTCACCGATAATTTCGAGATTTCTTACAACGGCATCGACCACCAATTCATTTTTTCTGAATTTGTTCAATGTCATGCCTTTAACAAAGGACTCAATTTTATCAATTGCTCGAAGAATATCTTGAATACGAAATACCCAGTCTCTAGAAGACATATTTTGCTTCTTGTAAAATTCGTTTTTTTAGCGCCGGATGCAAGGCATCTTTTGTCACTAAATCAACTTCACAGTCAAGAAGCTCTTCCAAGTAGCTTTTGATGTCTATAAAGTCAAAAAGTCCTTTTTTTGGGTCAAAATCTATTAAAACATCAACATCACTCTTTGGAGAACCTTCATTTCTCGCAACGGATCCAAAAAGCGCTAGCGCACGAACTCCTAACCGCAAAAGGTCCTTTTTGTGCTGGTTGATGATTTTCTTAGCTTGATTATATAACATTTTTTCCTATGAGAATGTTGTGTTCCAATAGAACTTCTCATCTTTATAATATAAAATTTCCGCTATTAGAACAAGGAGAACGGCAGCATGTAGCTGACGGTGAAGAAATTCACATTTTCAGGGAATGACCTAGCATAGACTCGGCGGGTGTAAGCAAAAGAAAGTTGGCCCCAGATCTCAAAGACGTAGGTATATTTGACGCCGGTATCAATATTCCGATGCCGGATGTCAGCATATCCATTGAAATGGTGGGTATGGACATGTGCTTGATTGCCAAATCCAATGTAGGTCTCTGCAAAAATTCCCAGACGATGAGTGCAGTGGATATTTCCCTCAAACATGGCAAAAGCTCTGATCCATGGATAGCCTCGATTGGCAATACCAACGGCGCCAAATCCATAGAGCCTCATGTGCCAATCAAACCCGTGATCCCATTCTTTGCCAATGGAGGTACTCACTTCAAAGTTTGTATGGAAGTGGTAAGGACAGCTGATGTCTTTTAAGCTCCGGCTGGCCACACCCCGAGCGCTAATGCCGGTTGTTAATGAGACTGGATCGCCTACCACATCATCGAGCCAGAGATACCGTACCTGCATGGCTCCGCTTCTAAGCGCCATCGACACAGCGGTCGTATCGGCGAATTCGACATCGGCATCCATATCCCAATTGGGAGAAGGAGAGACTTCCAGACCAAAAGTTAATAAATGTTCATTGAATGGCTTCTTTAATTGAGGATCGCCGTTTTGCACCGAGTTAAAACGGCCATAGGTATAACTCGGTGTGAAGCTAAATTCCCACATGTTACAAAACCACGGCTGGATCTCCAAACCAAACAGAGAAAAAGGCATGAGAAATAGGAGCCTACGCATGAACCTATCCATTAGTGATAAAATTTTGATTTTTGATGTATTTTTTCGCAGATTTTAAAGCCGCTTCGTAGGACATACTTGGGGAAGTAGACCAAGAAGCGGCTTTAGAAGATGCGTAAAAAGACGCAAAAAGCGAACTTTTAGCATTAAGGGATAGGTTCATTGAGCATGCTCACGGGCTGCCAGCCATCTTTCAGCATCAAGAGCTGCCATACAACCACTGCCGGCAGCTGTGACAGCTTGACGATAGACGTGGTCTTGGACATCGCCGGCGGCAAAAACCCCTTCTATATTGGTATAAGAGGTTCCCTTGACGACCTTGATGTAGCCATTGGGTTCAACTTCGAGCTGCCCTTTCAAGAACCCCGTGTTCGGCTCATGCCCGATCGCAAAAAAGACCCCTGCGGCGTCATGCCGGGTCTCTTTTCCGCTTCCGACATCTTTTAAAGTGAGAGTGCGGACGACAGAATCACCCTCGACTTTGGTCAGGACATGGTTCCATACGATCTCGATTTTGGGATGTTTTTTTGCCCGCTCGGCCATGATTTTAGAGGCTCTAAGCTCATCGCGCCGGTGGACGATATAGACTTTGCTGCCGAACTTCGTAAGGAAGATTGCCTCTTCAACGGCGGTATCTCCCCCTCCAAACACAAATAAGGGCTTGTCTCGGAAAATCGGGGCCGCGCCATCACAAACAGCACAGGCCGTTACCCCTTTTTGCCAGAATTCGTTGTCGCCGGTTCCGGGCACTTGAAGCCTTTTAGCGGTGGCTCCTGTGGCGATAATGAGGGCCTCTGCCTCATAAACACCCGAAGGGGCCTCCACTTTGAAGGGGCGCTGTTTTAAGTCAACGCTGGTGACATCTTCTGCTATAAAGGTAGTCCCAAACTTTTCAGCTTGCTTGCGGAAGAGATCCATGAGCTCAGGGCCCATGATCCCTTCAGGGAAGCCTGGATAGTTCTCCACGTCGGTGGTTGTCATCAATTGGCCCCCAGGGGGGCCTGCATAGAACCCTTCAAAGATGAGGGGCTCTAAGTTTGCGCGGGCCGCATAAATGGCCGCTGTATAGGAGGCTGGACCTGATCCGACAATGATTATCTTGCGTTTTTGCATAAACTTAAGTTATACCGAAAATGTCTAAAAATTTGGCTTTGGACTGTGCCAGCATCCTCACCTTTGCAACTGCGTCCATCGGCCATGTTCACGAACATGGCCTGCTTCCGCAACGGCTGCGCCTGCAGCAAATCTGAGGCGCTGGCTGTGTCCAAAGCCAAATTTTGAGGCACTTTCGGTATATTTGTAGCAATTTATGTGGAATAAAATCTACAGAACATTAAAATTTTCGCCATGCGCAGTATAAAGCTCGATAAGTTAAAAAAGTCCATCAGCGGCGGGATGATCATCAACGATATCAGCCTGGTAATCCCCGCCGGAAAGTTTTTTGCCCTACTAGGCCCTAGCGGCTGCGGCAAAACAACCCTACTCCGTCTCATTGCCGGTCTGGAAAAAGCCGATGCCGGGAAGATCTTCCTGGGAGACGAAGACATCACCGACGTTCCGATCCATGAACGTCCGATCAACATTGTTTTTCAAAACTATGCTCTTTTCCCCCATCTCGACGTCTTTGACAATATTGCCTATAGCCTGCGGCTGAAAAAACTGCCCAAGATCGTCATTGAGCAAAAAGTTTTTAAAATCCTCGAGGCCTTCCACCTTGAGAACCACATCTACAAGTCTCCCAGCCAGCTTTCGGGCGGACAGCAGCAGCGGGTTGCCCTTGCCCGTGCGATCGTCAACGAGCCAGATGTTCTCCTATTAGATGAACCGCTGGCGGCTCTTGACTTCAAGCTCCGCGAAAGGATGCTCATTGAACTGATCGAGCTCCAAGATAAATTAAAAACGACGTTTGTCTACGTGACCCACGACCAGTTCGAGGCGCTCACGGTAGCCGACCAGATGGCGATCATGAATACAAAAGGTGAGATCGAACAGATCGGGACTCCAAAAGAGATCTACGAATTCCCCCATTCTTCTTTTGTCGCCAAGTTCGTCGGAACCACCAATATCTTAAGTGGAACACTCCGCAATATTGACACTGAGCCCGCCTTTGAGATCCCAGATCTCGGCCATTTCAAAGTCGATATCGCACAAAAGAAACCGTGGATGACTGAAGGATGCGATAGCCTGATTAGCATCCGGCCCGAAAAAATCTTCATCTCGAAAAAAGAAGTCAAAAACTTCTCCAACCATGTCAAAGGCACTGTACAGTCGATTGTCTACCATGGACGGTCGACACAGTATAATATTCTTTTAAAGAACCATATGAAGCTCCAGGTGTTTGAACAAAATGAAGAACATTTTCCTCAACAGGTGATCGACTATGACAACGAAGTCAATCTCTACTGGCAAAAAGAAAACGTGGTCATTTTGGAAAAATGATGAAAATGAGATTTTTGCGACCTCCCGTTTCCGACCGTCCCTTTGCAATTGGGATCCCAGCACTGATCTGGCAAGTGCTGTTCTTCTATATTCCCCTTTTGATCATTGTCCTGACAAGCTTCCTCAAGATCACTTCGACAGGGATTGTCGGAGTCACCTTTGATAAAATCGCTCACTTCCTCAATCCCCTTTATTTACGTGTGATCGTATCTTCTCTTGTTCTTGCGATCATTAACGTCATCCTCTGCTTCTTAATTGCCTATCCACTTGCCTATTTCATCGCTTTTAAAGGAAGAAAAATTAAAAATTTTCTGCTGTTTCTGTTGTTGATTCCGTTTTGGACGAACTTTCTACTCCATGTTTATGCGTGGTTCTACGTTTTAGAAAGACACGGCTTCCTCAACAACATTCTGCTGCAAATTGGATTGATCAAAGAACCTCTGATTCTCTTAAATACCAATTTTTCCATCATCATCATGATGGTCTACTATTATCTGCCCTTCATGGTGCTGCCGATTTACAATTCTCTAGAGCGATTCAACACCAGCTTGATCGAGGCTTCCTTTGACCTAGGAGCGACTTGGCTGCAGACCTTCCGGCGGATCATCCTCCCATTAACCATGCGTGGAGTGAGAGCTGGCTTTTTCTTGGTCTACATCCCGTCTTTTGGCGAGTTTGCGATCCCCTCTCTTATGGGCGGAGACAAAGTCATGTTCGTCGGCAACGTAGTATCCGAGTACATTCTTGGGGAAGGCACCGGCTCTTTAGGAGCAGCTTTCATGGTCGTCAGCTGCGTTATCCTGCTCATTACTGCAGTCTTTTTCTACTGGCTCCTAGGACGATTCACTGAACCTGTGAGGGATCGTGGCTGAAAAAGGAAAGTTTTACACACACCAAAGAAGATCGATCTTCGGAAAAACCGGCCACCTTCTACTCATTGCTTCGACCTATCTTTTCTTATGGGTTCCGATCGTCGTCCTGCTCGTCTTTTCTTTTAACCAAGAGAGCTTCCCCGCTCCATGGAAAGGATTTACCTTGCAGTGGTATGTCGAGCTAATTGACTCGGTCTATCTCTGGAAATCGTTTCTGAACTCCCTCATCGTGGCCCTCTCTGCGACCTTCATTTCAGTCCTAATGGGGATTTTTCTGATATTCTTTGCTGCGCAAGGCGGACGCGTTGGCAGATACCTCAACCTCTTTTATGGCAGCATCATTATCCCTGAGACTGTTCTTGCTGTCAGCTTACTCGGATTTTTCGGCCTCATTTCCATTTCTCTTGGCTTAACGACATTGATTATCGGCCATACCGTTTTAGGCCTCGGATTTGTCATCCCGATGGTCTATGCCCGGTTCCAAGACCTCGATTATCGCCTCACAGAAGCTTCCCTCGTGCTGGGAGCCACTCCCCTGCAAACCTTTTTTAAAGTGACGCTCCCCCTACTCAGACCCTCACTGATCACCAGCGCCCTCCTTGTTTTCATCATTTCGTTCGATGACTTTATCTTGACCTACTTCACCGCCGGCAGCTCCGTCCAAACGCTTTCTATCTATATCTTATCGATGATCCGCTCCGGCATCTCCCCTGTTGTGAACGCTCTTTCTGCACTCTTGCTATTCATGAGCAGCCTCATGGCTCTTGTCTATTTCCAGCTCAGCAGCAGGAGTAAAATCTTCTAATGAAAATAAGACAATATTTTAATCGCTCGCTTGTGGTCTTTTTCTGGGTTGCTTTGATCTTTGGCATCCTTTATTGGCCGAAAAATTTATTTTTCCACGAGAAAAAGAGCATCAATGTTTTTGCCTGGGGAGATATTTTAGAGGATTCTGTTGTTGCGGACTTTGAAAAAGCCTCCGGCATCAAGGTCAACCTGAGCTATTATGCCTCTAACGAAGAGATGATCATCAAGCTCAAAGCCACCGGCGGAGAAGGCTACGACATGGTCGTCCCTTCTGATTATTCGGTGGAAATCTTAAGAAAAGAAAATCTCCTGAAAAAACTCGATAAAACCAAACTAAACTTCCTGGACAACCTCAATCCCAACCTTACCAATCTCTTCTTCGATCCGGGCAATCTCTATTCCGTTCCTTTCGAGTGGGAGCTCTACGTCCTTGGAATCGATAAAGATTTTTTCCAAAATAAACCCCTTAACCCTAGCTGGAAAATGATCTTCGATCCAAACACAATCGACTACAAGATCAGCATGATCAACGACCCCATCCAAGCTGTAACGCTCGCCTCGTTCTATCTCTATGGATCAATTCCAACAATCACCGATGCCCAGCTCAAAGAAATCACTCAGCTCCTGCTCACCCAAAAACAGTACGTCAATGCGTATGCCGACTTCCGCGCCGACTATTTTCTAGCCACCAAAAATAGCGCTGTCGCAGTTGCCACCAGCTCATACATCTGGAGAACCATGAAAAAGTTCCCCTTCGTCGGTTATGTCACCCCCAAAGAAGGCACCTTTATCACCATTGAGAATTTCTGCATCCCAGTAACCAGCACCAAACAAGACCTGACCTACCAGCTCATGAACTACCTCTACACCCGCCAGTCCATGAAAACTCACTACGATACCTTTGGCATTTTCCCTTCCACCCTCGATGTGATGGATGACCTCGATCTCACTCCCGACGCCCGCGAGCTCATCACTATGTCCTCTCCCGAACTCCGCCCCCTCCTCTTTACCCGGCTTCTGACCTCCCAGGAAAAGATCCGCGACGCCTGGGTCCAAATCAAGACTGAGTAGCTAATACTCAGCGAAATCATGTCCATCAAAACCCTATTCCGCTAAGTATAACAATAATTCAAAAGGTCGAAAAGTTAACTAGATGTCATAGGCTTTTTTATCCCAGCCAAACTCAGAATACTTAATTTTTTTCATGTGATTATGAAGACCTTCTGCCATGAATGGAATGATATTTTTAGGAAGTCGTTTCAAGGAAAAAAATTTGAGCGTGCCGCATTTTTCAGGCTCAGCATTGACAATCTTTCCACTGAATTTTCTACAGACAAAAAATATATTGGACTGCGTTTGAACTTTATCCGTCCACAAATGATAGATCATAGAGGAAAGCTCTAAATCAGACTCTCTGATTTCAATGCCTAGCTCCTCTTTCGCTTCCCGGATCATTCCAGCTAAAACAGACTCTCCCACTTCTACCTTGCCAGCAGGAAGCCCGTACATGCCATCAGCAAATCCTGTACGCGTTCTTAATCCCAATAAAACTCTATTTTTTTGCATCAAAATAAGATGCACAACGACAAAAGAGCAGGCAGGAAGCAAATTCATTTTACCTCCAACTGCTCTTTGCTTTGAGCAGATTTCCAAACCACATAGCTTGCTAAGGCTCCAATTGCCAGTAAATAGAGACCAGCTGACCAGACCCAGCCCGTCATCTGATAAAGCGATAAAGAAATCGCTGAAGCAGGTGCTCCAATGAGCTGTGACCCAAGAGCGCTTCCTAAACACATGATCGTATACCGGTGCTCAGGTGCCACGCGCTCGAGGGCCCAGGCGTAATATGGAGCTGCAAAGACAACCCCCAAGATCACTAAGATCAAACGGATCGCAATCACCATCCCTAAAGAAGCTCCACCGACTAAATAGAATAGCGGAAGAGCTAAAGCCGCAGACCCAAAGGCTCCGATGAACATTACCCTCTCTTTTCCGAATTTTTGAGCAAGATAGCCAAAAACCGGCAGTAAGGCCATATCGACAATCAGAAGTAGCGTATTAACCTGCATCACTGCTGTTTTGCTGATGTTTGTCACTAGCGGAACAAATCCATTCATGAGAATGCAAGGCATCGCATACGCCACAAAGGAAAAGCCTGAAGCGACAATGATCGTTAAAAGTGAGCTGCGATGTTGCGAGAGCACTTGAAGTAGTGGAAGCCGTTTGACAGGTGCAGCATCTTCCCGTTGATTTTTTAGACGTAAGAAAATGCCAAAAATCGCCGCGAGGCCGCCTATCCAAAAGAGAATCCGCCATCCCTCTTCCATAAATCCATGCAGGCTAAACCAAGCAACCAAGCCAGAAGCGATGACATAACCTACGATTGAAGAGGCTCCGTAGAGCCCGCTGAGGAGGCTTCTTTTTTCCTGAGCGGTGTTTTCTAAAAGATAAAGAGCAGCTCCTGTTGACTCTCCTGCAACAAAGAAACTCTGCAGCATCCGAGCAAGAGCAAGACAGACAGGCGCCCACACACCAATCGTTTTGTAAACAGGTAAAAAACCTATCCCCAAAGTGAAGATAGCAATACCAATTAACGAACAACAAAGCGCAAATTTGCGGCCATACCGATCGCCGATGCGACCAAAAAAGATCGAACCTAGTGGTTTTGTCACGAAGCCAAGCGGAAGCATCGCATAGGTTAAAATCAGAGCTGTAACGGGATCTTCAGGACCAAAGAATAACGGCGCTATAAAAGGCGCTATCAGGCCAAAAAGGGCCTTATCATAATTGCCGAGAACATTGCCGATCATGCCGGCAAAGCGGTTAAACATATCCACACTCCTTACGCTAGTATTACCTAGATCGAGTTATAAGAGTTTATCGCTAACGCGAACTTTCAGCCCCGCAAGGGGCACCTCTGGTGATGTGAAAAATGATAAATGAATAAATAGAAAAAGACCAATCAAAAATACATGGACTTATAACAATCTATAAATCAACAAGTTATGGAAATAAACTCAAAAATGTGATTTTGATGATACGAAATTTAGGCTAAAAAACACATCATAAGAATCACAATTGTGATTTTGATGATGTAATTTTAACCCTTATTTTTATATCATAAGAATCACAATTGTGATTTTGATGAGGTGATTTATGGCAAAATTCATAGGAAGGGAAGAAGAGATGCGCAAGCTAGATCTTCTTCTTAAAAAAAAATCCTCGAGTTTGGTAGTGATGCATGGAAGACGGCGGATTGGAAAAAGCCGCCTAGCAGAAGAGTTTGGTTCCAAGCATCGTTTTATTTCTCTCTCTGGGTTGCCTATCACACGTAAAACGACTGCTCAAGATCAAAGAAATGAATTCGTAAGGCAATTATCCACCAAATATCGTGTACCTAAAATACAATCAGACGATTGGGGAAATTTGTTTTGGATGTTAGCAAGCATAACTCAATCTGGCAGGGTTATCATCTTGCTTGATGAGATATCCTGGATGGCTCATAAGGATGACACATTTCTTGGAAAACTGAAAATAAACTGGGACGAACAATTTTCAAAAAACCCAGAGCTCATCTTGATCCTTTGTGGCTCTGTATCGAGCTGGATCGAAGAAAATATTTTATCCAGTACAGGTTTTCTAGGACGTATTTCTTTGGATATCGTTTTGCGCGAGCTTTCCTTAAGCGAATGCCGCAAATTTTGGCCAAAAAGAATTGCTCCTTACGAAATTCTCAAAGTTCTTTCAATCACTGGAGGCGTACCAAAATATCTCGAAGAGATCGTGCCAGAACTCTCTGCGGAAAACAATATTCGAAACCTCTGTTTTACGCCGGATGGGCTTCTATTTCGCGAGTTCAACCAAATTTTTTCTGATCTTTTTAAAAAACGTGCAAAACATCATCAAGAAATCCTACAAACACTTGCTAATGGAGCTCAAGATTTGGATTCTATCTGCAAGAAGCTCTCTATCGAAAAAAGCGGCTCCTTATCCAAAGATTTGCATCACCTACAACAAGCAGGATTTATTCAGGTCGATTCGACTTGGAATTTGAAAGAGAAAATAACTTCACGACTCAAGCTCTTTCGTCTTTCGGACAACTACATCCGTTTCTACCTCAAGTATATTTTTCCCAAAAGGCAGCAAATTGAAGACAAAACAATGCAGCTTCAAACCGTTGAGTCGCTTCCAGGATGGTTTGGAACTTTAGGTCTTCAGTTTGAAAATCTCATCCTAGCCAATAAATTAATCTTATTTTCAAAACTTGGGATCCCACCTGATTCAATCGTTCATAGTGGGCCATTTTTCCAAAGAAAAACAAAAATACTAGAAGGATGCCAAATTGATCTTCTGATTCAAACAAAAACTAGAGTTCTCTATCTTTGCGAGATAAAGTTTTCAGAAAATCCCATTGGAGCTTTTGTTATCAAAGAAGTTAAAGAAAAAATCCGCAGGCTCACTGTCCCACGTCTCTATTCTATTCGCCCTGTTTTGATTCATGTCAATGGAGTCACCGATGTAGTGAAAGATTCGGAACTTTTTGACCATATCATCGATTTCCAAACACTTCTTTAAAAAGAAAAAGACCATCCAAAAGGATGGTCTTTTTTGAGAAAGAGGGGCTTAAAATTAAGCGCCTTTTTTCTTTTGAATAAAGGCAACGACGTCACCGACGGTTTTGAGCTTTTCTGCTTCTTCTTCAGTGATTTCAAAGCCGAAGCGCTCTTCGAACGTCATAATTAGCTCTGTGAGGTCGAGAGAATCGGCATTGAGATCCTCGATGAATGATTTTTCAAGCGTAACATCAGCTGCGTCAACACCCAGTTGCTCCACAACGATGTCTATAACGTCTTTTTCTAGAGATGACATAAGCATACGTTTCCTTTTTTGTTTTCAGAGGCAATTGTAAAACTCATGTGCCCCATAAAATCGCCCTTTTGTCGCCATTTCTCGCTGCACCTCCTCGCCTGCCCATTCGGGCATGGTCTCGTCGGCGCAGCCCCAGATACCTTCTGGGCCAGCATGCTGGCCCTGAAAACTGGCGTCAAAATCATCGATTTTCTGAGGCACAGTAGTTTTGCAACTGCCTCTCAATCCTTTACATGACCATTCCGCCGTCAACTGTCAGCACTTGTCCAGTGATATAATTGGACCAGTCACTGGCTAAAAAGACGGCTGTATTTGCAATCTCCTCGGCATCGCCAAGTCGACCCATGGGCACTTGTTTTAAAATTCCTTCTTTCTGCGCATCGGTTAAAACATCGGTCATCGGTGTTTTAATAAAACCAGGAGCGATGCAATTGACGCAGATACCGCGGCTTGCAACCTCTTTGGCTAGAGACTGGGTAAACCCAATCATCCCTGCTTTCGATGCAGCATAATTCGTCTGTCCTGCATTCCCATTGAGACCGACAACGGAAGTGATATTGATAATCTTTCCGCCTCTAGCCTTCAACATGGGCCTGACAAGAGCTTGGCAAGTATTATAAACGGATTTAAGATTCACGGCAATGACTCGGTCCCAATCTTCTTCGGTCATCTTCATTAAAAGGCCATCGCGCGTGATCCCGGCGTTATTGACAAGAACATCAATTTTCCCAAATTCAGCGAGAACTTCTTGAAGGGCCTGATCGACCGCTTTTTTATCAGAAACATCAGCGAGTTTTACAAAAAATTTTTGGTTGGGATAAGTTTTTTTGAGGTGTTCGAGGATTTCAGCAGCTCTTTCTGCATTTGTCCCGAAGATCGCTACATGGGCACCTTCTCGAGCAAATGCCATGACGATTTCTCGTCCGATCCCTGCAGTCCCGCCTGTGATGACTGCTGCTTTATCTTGGAGATGGTATTGCATTTAAATTCTCTAGGTCTGTTGTTTTTTCGATGTTCAAGGTTTGACCTTTGACGCCGATTTTTTTATTCATGCCGCTAAGGGTTTTACCAGGCCCAATCTCAATATAAAGGTCGACATCGTCTAAAAGACGGATCCCCTTCTCCCACTGAGTTGGACTTGCGACTTGGAGCACAAGATGGTCGCGGATTTGAGAAATTGAGTCAACAAAATCTCCAGGCACATTCATGACAAATTGAACTGTGCTCTCATTTAAAGGAGTAGAGAGGAGTAATGATTTGAGCTTGTCTTGAGCAGAGCGCATTAACGGTGTGTGGAAAGCTCCCGACACTTCTAAAGGAAGGACTCTTTTTGCGCCTTGAGCTTTTAACATCTCTTCTGCCTCTGGCATTGCAGACGTTAATCCTGCAATCACAACTTGTCCAGGACAGTTCAAATTGGCGATCCAAACATTTTCAGGAAGACTCTTTGCAACTACTTGAGGATCGAGCCCTAAAACAACACGCATGGTGCTCGGCACTTCTTGGCAAGCTTCCTGCATATATTTTCCACGAGCGGCAACAATTTGCAATGCGTCGACAAAAGAGATACGGCCTGAAGCATATAAAGCGGTATACTCCCCTAAGCTCAAACCTGCGCAAATAGAGGGCTGAAGCTGAGGATAGAGCTGCTGGATCACACGCAAAATAGCAACGCTGACAATAAAGATGGCGGGCTGGCTGTTTTTAGTGAGGGTGAGCTCTGTCTCAGGACCTTCTAGAATTAAACGTGTGAAATCGAAAGAGAGAATTTTAGAAGCCTCTTCAAATGTCTCCCGCACGATCGGGTAAGCGTCGTAAAAATCTTTGGCCATACCGACATATTGAGCTCCCTGTCCAGGGAAAATAAACGCGATTTTATTCATGCGTCAGCAGCGATGCTCCCCATGTGAGTCCAGCTCCGAATGCAGTTAAAAGGATGTTATCTCCTTTTTTTGCATTGTTTTGCCGGAGCATTTCATCTAAAGCAATACCGATAGAGGAAGCTGAAGTATTGCCATATTTATGAATCGTAACGAAGACTTTTTCCATTGGAATTTCGAATCTTTTTGCTAACGCTTCGATGATCCGCATGTTGGCTTGGTGAGGAATCAGCCAGGAAATCTCATTTTCTTTAACTCCTGCTCGATCGATCACTTCTTTAGAAGCCGATTCCATCCTGCGGACAGCATGTTTAAACACTTCTTTTCCTTCCATTTGGAGGTAGTGGAGACCGCAATCGACAGTCTCGCGCGTCGCAGGCTGGCGGGATCCTCCGGCAGGTAGAATGAGCAGTTTGGCTAATTCCCCATCAGAACCCAAAGAAATTTCACGGATAGCCAGTCCATGCCCTTCAGAAGAAATCACAGCAGCGGAAGCTCCGTCTCCGAAGAGAACGCAGGTATTACGGTCTTGGTAGTTGACGATGCTAGAGAGCTTTTCTGCAGCCACAACCAGAATATTTTTGTAGATACCCGACTCGATGAAAGCCTTGGCCATGCCCAAAACATAAAGATACCCGGTACAGGCGGCTTGAACATCGACGGCTGCAGCCTTAGTTGCACCGAGCTGGTTCTGGATTAAGCAAGCAGTACTTGGGAAAACATAGTCAGGGGTCAGGGTTGCAAATAAGATAAGGTCTAAACTGTCAGCAGGAATTTTAGAGGCTTCTAGGGCCTTTTTGGCAGCCTCTAGGCCCATATCTGAGGTGAATTCATCAGGGCGGGCAATACGGCGCTCTTTCATCCCTGTCCGGCTGACGATCCACTCGTCGTTCGTCTCGACCATCTTCTCGAGGTCTTGGTTAGTCAGCACGCGCTCAGGGACATAGCTCCCAGTACCAATAATTTTAGCAGTCGGTCGATTAAAATTTTGCATGTTGAATCATTATACCCCAAAATCGAAAAAAAGGGAACTTCAATCAATTTCAAGTAAATTTTTTAATTGAATTCGCGACTTTAGCAGAACTAGTACATTAAAATGCGCCTAATAAACACCTGCTACGAAATGAGGATGCGGATTGATAGTTCGCATCTCGCCATTCGTGATCTTTTTGGCAAGAGGATCTGTTTTTTTCATCGGGTTTTGGAAAAAACTTTCAGCTTTGTTTTTGTTGTCGTATGACTAATGAGATTGCTAATCACTTCATAGCTCGTAAGGGGTCGCGCGCTCCAGTTTTGGGTAATGTGGCAGAATAACCAATGCTCTATCTTAAATAAGTTCATCTCCGCAGATTTTCAATAAACACCAGATTACGCGACTCATTAAGCAAGATGGTGTGGAATCAGGGTATCCCAGATCTTTCGTCATCAAGTTGCACATGCCCCTAATTTTACTATCTACAATAAGGCTAACTCGATCTTCATCAAGAGGAGTCGATTGGGGGAAATCAGAAGCGTTTAATCTCTCTAGGATAGCCCAAGTTATAACCTGTAAATAAGCTTGATACTCATTAGAAGTAAGATTATTAGTGAGGCTAGCCCCCATTTTATTAAAAATGCACTCAAGAGCGTCTGGATTGAGTCGCCCCACAATTGTTTGTGTTAAATCTAGTTGTGTTACCATATCAACCTTTTTTGTTAAAACTTGGGTTGTATTTTATCATAAAAAATTCTTAAAGTCAAATGTAACTCAACCTGTGGTTGACTAGTTATAAAGAACTCTAAAAAAATAATTGATGGGATTTTAAGAAATTACATTGAAACTGGCTCAAATTCAAGACACCTTCTTTGGCACTGATTGATTACCAATGCGTTTGTGGCTGCATTTTAGCGAGTTTTCTCTCAATTCATTTTTTTGTCACGCATAGAGATGCAAAGAAGTCTATGCTTTTAACCTACCTAGCATTAGTCACTTATAACGTCTTTATTATCAACCAACTTCAAACAGATGGTTTTGAATTAATTTATATAAATTATTTATTATAAAATTAATAAAATAGATATAATAATTAAATAAAAACGAGACAAAATGAGTAGTTTTTTTGGTAATATTTACGAAAATGTTGCTTCAAATTATGTAGCAACAGCATTATCTAATGGACTTTCTTCAATAACCTCAGCTGTCGTTGATAATTTTGGCACTGTCGCTTTCTTTGGAATTGGGATCATTAGTGGGTTAGGAAGAATTTCAGGGCAGGCGGTTTCAAAGTTCACCGGAAAGCTTACTGGTACATATGTTCAGTTAAACAGTTTCGTACCTTTTTTTGTTAGGAAAAAGCTTCAGATATTTGGAGAACAAAGGCTAGGTAACACTAACGAGAAGTGGGCTCAGCTAGTTTCAAGAGTTCTGCCAATCCACAAAGAATCTATCAGATTAACGATTATTGCTCCTATCGTTGAAGAGTTTGTATTTCGATTGCCACTGCTAGTGTGTTCCAGGGCGATCGATTACTTTGTTCCAGGATTAGCGCTGGTAAAGCCTATTTTAGCTGTCCTTTCTTCAATTGGATTTGTGTATGTTCATGGTGATAATCCTGGCCCGGGTCGAGCAGCTGATTTATTTACAGGTGGGTTAGTTTTGTCCTATCTTGCTATTCATCCAGAATGGGGGCTTAGCCCGGCAATCATTTCCCATATGTTCCACAATATCCCCTATGCTTTAAGACAAATAGGTCAAACCCAACTCCCATCCCCAGTTTGAAGAAAAATTCTAGCCTTAAACATGTTATTAACCCGAGAGGTCAAAAGGTGACAACCTGCTTGCTGCGGCATTGCCATATTGATCCTCCATCGTTGTCCATAGTTTTACTATGGACGCCTCCTTCGGACCGCTCTGCTTCAATCTGGCTTTGCCTCGCAGCGCATTTTGTCATCTTTTGACCTCTCGGGTTAATAGGTGCTATTTTTGCCTTCACAGTACTAGAATAGTTTATTCATGTGTCTATTAAATGGAGAGTGAAAAAACCTCTTATTTTTTCCCGAAACAATCGTCTGATTCTTCTATTCTTTAAAGCGCCCTGAAATAGCCCACAGGACGCTCCTTGTATCTGATCCAAAAAGTATTATTCTTTATCTATAAGAATTTTTTTAGCGGGAATCGCTGGTTCAGTGAGGATGTGAACCAGAACTGATGTCTTTTGAAGGGTGTAATTAAAAGTGTTAGTTAGCAAAAAGAGGCTGCGGACACCAATTTGCTGCGTTGCCCTGCTTCGACAACCCGCTGCGGGCGCCTAGCAACTTGGCATCCTCGCTCACTTTTTGCTTGAACTAACACTTTCAATTACACCCCTTTTGAAAGAAAAATTGCAAGAAAGTCAAAAATTATGCGATAACATATCGATATGAAGAAAAAGATGGTTAGTTTTCTGCTCATCGCCCTCCTAAGCTTTTCTTCCACTGTGCAGGGACGCGATGACCTCCAAGACGTTGCAAATAATACAGATAAGCTCTGGCGTACCGGCTCAGGCGCCCACGACGGCTCCTATACGGCAATTAGTACTTCTATGATCGCATGGGGAATCGGCCTGGCCATTGGGATTGGCATCTTATGTGCCGTCCTACGCCCAAGCACTAACAGCAGCGGTAGCAGTGCACACTGTCACTAACTATATAAAATTTATTTTAGCCACTTCCTGTGTTCTTCTGGGAAGGTGTTACAGCACCCCTGAAAACACAGCTCTAGAACCCCCTAAAACTGAGATCGTTACGCCTAAGGAGGCTTACCACTGCTATTTCATCCCACCTAAAGGCTGGGACCTGGCCGACCAGTCAAAACTGTCCCCTAGGGTGAAAATCTGTTTTATCGGGAAAAGCTCAAACAATCTTTTACCATCTGTCAACCTAGCAACTGAAGAGGTCAACATCTCTTTGAAGGCCTATATTGATATCGTCAAGAGCGACTGTGAAAGAGATCCCAATTGCGTCTGGCGTGATTTAGGCAAATATAACACTCCTCTTGGTGAAGGAAGGCTGACAGAACGCGAGATGAAGACCAAGTGGGGAGTTTCCAGACAAGTCCAGCTGATCGTGATTAAAGATCAGAGAGCCTATATTCTGACAGCTGGGGCGCTCAAAGAAGAATTCTCTCGCCATTACCAAGCTTTTGAGAACGTCCTCAAGTCGCTAACAATCACGAGCGACCTAACAGCCATATCACCTGAGAAAAAAGAGCTCTTGCAAAAGCTGATTGGGAATTTGCAGACCGAATTTACTGCAGCACAAAATACTGGGCTCTCTGCAACGCAGGCTTTAGAGTCGAAAAACTTTCAAAAGGATTCTTGGAAACCTTTTCAACAAAAGATCATTAACGACTTTACTGAAATGGGTGCCTACTGGCAAATTCTTTTGCTTAGAGACGTACAACATCAACTCCTCAAGAGGTCGACATGAAAAAATTCATTTCCTTACTGACGTGTGCAGCATTCCTATTTTCCTCTGTAAGAGCAGATGAAGCACCACCTGTTGACAATCAAGCGACTTACACGGATCCGACCACTACTCCCCCACCACCAGAAGATGCGCTTGCGGTAACTCCAGAAATACCCGATGATACGACGGATGCGCCTACAGACGATGGAAAAAAACATGTCGGACAGGCTGCACATGACGGATCAAAAGCAGCAGGCAGTGGCGCTGGAAAATATGTGCTTGCCGCCTGTGCAATTGCAGTTGGAGTCGCTGCACTCATCCTGGTTTCAACTCATTCTGGTCATAAAAAATGAAGAGAGTAGCTTTTCTTCTCCTGTTTCTTTTTGCCTGTGAATCCAACAAATCGTGGGAGGTTTCTCACATTCAGACCGGCAAAAAAGACTATAATTCCGCGCGCCTCTCTTATCCTGTCCATGACACCGTGAATGGAATTGGCATTGAGATGATCTGCGCTCAAGGCCTCATTAATACCTATCTTGAAGTCCATGCTCAGCACGTTCCTGCTTATCAAGGCAATGACAAGGAAGCTCTTGTCATTTTAAAAATCGAAGGAAAAACCTTTCAAGGGATTGGCCATCGTCATGAAGGTGGACAACGTGTTTCACTACCACCCTCACTTCAACAGCTTTTAACCGAGTCCCTTCAGCTGAACCAACCTGTCACAGTGATGCTGGAAGGTTTTTTCACAACTTTAGAACCTAAAGAATTTTCAGAGCAGTTCCGCGAGCTGCAATCTGAACCCATTAAAAACCCTTTTCAACTCCCCTTTAAAACATTATGAGCAAATTAGAAAAACTTAAGAAGTTTACCACTGTTGTCTCCGACACCGGAGAGTTCGAAGAGATCAAAAAGTACCATCCGACAGATGCCACAACCAATCCCTCTTTGATCTTAGCTGCAGCTAGCAAACCAGACTATCAGTTCCTTATTGAAGAAGCCCTTGTCTATGGGCAAAAACATGGTAAATCTAAACCAGAGCAGCTGACCTTGGCGATGGACAAAGTGTTCGTGAACTTTGGTTTAGAAATTCTCAAGATTGTCCCCGGCCGTGTCTCGACAGAGGTCGATGCCCGCCTTTCGTTTGATGTTGAAGGATCTGTAGCTAAAGCCCGCCAGTTGATCGCTCTTTATGAAGCCGTTGGCATCGATAGAAAAAGAATCTTGATCAAACTCGCTTCCACCTGGGAAGGAATTAAAGCTGCCGAAATCCTTGAAAAAGAAAAGATCCATTGCAATATGACGCTTCTTTTTAGCTTAGAGCAAGCGATCGGCTGCGCTGAGGCGCATGCAACGCTGATCTCCCCTTTTGTCGGACGCATCCTCGACTGGTACAAGAAAAATGAAGGCGTTGATTCATATCCTCCTGAAAAAGATCCTGGAGTCATCTCTGTGACTCAAATCTACACGTATTATAAAAAGATGGGATACAAGACCCAAATCATGGGAGCATCTTTCCGCAATACCGATGAGATTTTAGAGCTTGCCGGCTGCGATCTTTTAACGATTGCTCCTAAGCTTTTAGAAGAACTCCAAAAAGCTGAAGGCGATGTCCCCCGCAAACTCTCTCCAGAAGTTGCTAAAAAAGCCGACGTCCAAAAACTGAGAGTCGACGAAAAAACCTTCCGCTGGATGCTTTGCTGCGATGCCATGGCCTCTGACAAGCTCTACGAGGGCATCCGCAACTTCAGCAAGGACATTGTGAAATTGCAGCAGCTCCTCTCGTCTAGAATGTGAGTTCTTTTGAAAAAAAATAGATTTCATTTTGTGATTACAGGCCACAAAATGATTGCTCTGGCTAAGCTCTGCATAGAATCGATTCAAGCACAACTCGGATCGTTCCAGTTTTCAACGCTTTACATCGATGATTGTTCTGGCTACACACCTACAGAAACTAAATTGCTAGAAAAGTGGTTAAGTCTTGCAAACGGTAGAGGCAGTTGCAAAACTACTGTGCCCCAGAAAATCGATGATTTTGACGCCAATTCTCAGGGCCAGCAAACTGGCTCAGAAGGTGCCCGGGGCCGCGCAGACGAGACCATGCCCGAATGGGCAGGCGAGGAGGCGCGGCGAGAACTGGCGTTAAAAGGGCGATTTTCTGGGGCGCACGAGTTTTGCAATTGCCTCGGTAAATTAGTTTGTTTGACAGAAAGGCATTATCAAATTGGCGCACTTTCAAAAGCGATTCCCCTGATTGCCTGCCCTGACGATATTGTCTGCCTAGTTGATGGAGATGATTATCTTTTGCCTCATGCTCTGCAAACTGTTGATCAGGCCTATCAAGATCCTAATGTGGCAACGACCTATGGAAACGTCCTTATCGACTTCCGTCCGTATCAAGACACGCAAGAAAACTACTTCTACGACAAAAAAACTGTGAATACAACATACCATCCAGACGTATGGAAAAACCGATCGTTTCGTGAAGATGGATTTCGATGTTTTCATCTGCGGACTTTTCGAAGATGGCTTTGGGACTATATTGACCCTAAAGGATTCAGGCGTCCCAATGGAGACTTCATCCGGGCCTCTGGCGATAGTGCTTATATGTTTCCGATTCTTGAGCTTTTAGCCGATCCTAAACATGTCGCATTTATCGATACTCCCCTCTATGTCTATCGCCTGCATGAAGGTAATGTTCATAATCACGATAAAAAAAGCCAAAGCGACGATTTGGATCTCCTGAGATTTAAAATGGGAAAATACTCCCCTCTTGACCGCGATATTCTAAGACAGCACCTTGCGAGATCGCAATGTGTGGAATAAGCGGGTTTGTAGGATCTCTCTATTCTAAGCTACAGCTACAAAAATTTATAAATGATGCCTCTAGTAGCCTCCAACATCGAGGTCCCGATCAAAGATCTTCCTTTGTGGAAAAAAATGTCGCTCTTGGAATTAGCCGGCTAGCGATTCGAGATCCCGTTCATGGGAAACAACCGATGTCTTCAGGAGACTATACGCTTGTTTTCAATGGAGAACTCTATAATAGCTGTTTTCTCAAAAAAAGGCTTGCCGGTTATACGTTTAGAACAGACTGTGATACTGAGGTTTTGTTAAACGCTTTAATCGAATTTGGGGATGAGGTCATCCCTCAGCTAGAGGGCATGTTTGCTTTTGCCCTTTGGAACGAAAATGATCAAAGTTTGACGCTTGCACGTGACCGGTGGGGTGAAAAGCCTCTTTACTATGCTTATGCTGACCAAAGCCTCACTTTTGCGTCGGAGATAAAGGCTCTACATTTTTTCCCACATCTTAAATGGATTGTTTCAGAAGAAGATGTTGTGGTATTTTTAAAAAACAGCTACTTGCCCGGTCCTAGAACAGGCTGGCAAGGCATCCACAAGCTTGCACCGGGCACTGTTTTAACTTTCAAGAATGGAGAGCTCAAAACCCACAAATTCTTCGTTCCAACCTTGCAAGAATCCGTTAATCGGTCTCCTAGGGAGTGTTTTCAAAAGTTTTTTGGTCAATTTTGGCGTCAAAGCCGCTCAAATCGACGATCGCAAGTTGATTCGTATTGCATTAATACGGATCAACTTGCGAAGCCTGCGGTCGTCGATTTCAGCGAGCTTTCACGCGCAAAATTGCCGCAAAACCTTTTGAAAACACTCCCTAGTCAGCTCTTTGATCTCTTGAAAGCAAGCGTTGATCATTGCTTGATCTCAGATAAACCCGTGGGCGGTTTTTTGAGCGGCGGCATCGATTCCACAACGATGGCATACTTTCTTTCTAGAGCAAATCCAAAAGCTCCCATTTTTTCACTTCATTGGGATGATGAGAATTATTCCGAAAGCCGGTTCACAACAGAAGCTGCAAAAGCTCTGAACCTAAACCTCACTTCAGTCAAATGCACTCCTGCTTTTTTCATGGATCATTTTGATTTTATCGTCGATTTATTCGATGAACCTTTTGGCGACGAGTCAATGGTCCCGACCTTTTGCCTTGCAAAATTCGCTAAGCAGCAGGTCGATGTCGTGATCACAGGTGATGGAGCAGATGAACTTTTTCTTGGTTATGAGAGGTACTTTTTCGATGGATCTTTTCAAACTTATTTAGAAACGTTTGCTGCAACGCCTTTTCACATTATGGAAATGATCTGTCAGCCAGAGTTCATCCACGAGAGGTCATTGTCACCAATGGATATGCTTGCTGCAAAAACGGATCCTTCAAAAAGAGTGCGCTCTTGGGTCGATATGCATACCTACCTCCCAGATGATATTCTGATGAAAGTCGACCGCTCTACGATGGCAGTAGGCTTGGAGGCAAGATGTCCATTTCTGACTCCTCCTGTAACAGATTTTGCTCTCGGATGTTCTTCAGATGTCTTGATCAGTAACCGTGGAAAAGAAATACTCAGAGAGGCCATGAAAAACCATCTCCCCTCCCTGATATTAGAACGGAAAAAAATGGGTTTTGGCGTTCCTCTAAATGAGTGGCTGCGCACATCTCTAAAAGATTGGATGGTCTCAAGGCTTCTTGAAGGAGAACTCTTGCGTTCGGGGTGGTTGTCTGAAAAAGGACTAAGACAACTGCTACTGTTACATGATACTCGGCAGGGCAATTTCGCAAGACCTATCCTTAATCTTCTTGTCCTTGAAAGGTGGATAAAGAGGCAGTTGCAAAACTTTCCGCCCCAGCAAAATCGCCCTTTTGAGCCATTTTTGTCTCCCCACCACCAAGTTCTACTCTCTTGAGTATGTACTTGGCGGTGGGGTGCAGGCCGCATAGCAGCCTAGACAAACTGACTCAAAATCATCGATTTTCTGAGGAGGAAAATTTTGCAACTACCTCTAAACATTGGAATTTAATTCCTGCTTTCAGCAAAAATTCTATGTTATGAAAATTTTAATTACCGGCTCGAGTGGTCTTATTGGATCTGCTCTGAAGAATGCTCTCGAGGCGTTGCAAATTGAAGTCATTGGACATGACGTTAAAATAGAACCTGACCATCCTGACTATGGCAATATTCTCGATCCACATTCCCTCTCCTCTAAAGTCAATCAAGTCGACGGCATTATTCATTTAGGTGCTGTTTCACGCGTTATTGACGGCCAGAAAAATCCAGATCTCTGCTGGAAAACAAATGTCGAAGGCACACAAAATGTTGTTCAAGCCGCTCTATACTCAGAAAAACGGCCCTGGATGATTTATGCAAGCAGCCGTGAAGTCTATGGGGAGCAAAACGCCTTGCCTGTGAAGGAAACAGCCGATCTTCGCCCCATGAACATCTATGGAAAGTCCAAGTTAGAAGGAGAACAAGCAATCACCTTTGCCCAGCAAGAGGGTTTAGTCGCATGCATTGTCCGTTTTTCGAATGTCTTTGGTAGCATTTATGATCATGCCGATCGAGTCGTTCCTGCCTTTTGTAGAGCTGCAGCTGAGGGATTGCCCCTACGTGTTGAAGGAAGAGACAATCTCTTTGACTTTACTTACCTCGACGATGTGATCCAGGGATTGGTTTCGCTCGTCAGACTTTTATCCTGCAATAACGAATCTTTAGCCCCCATCCATCTGACAACCGGGATCGGTGTCACTTTATATGAAATTGCCCGCTTTGCACAAAAAGCAAGCTCTCATCCTATTTCAATTATCGATAGTCCCTCCCGCTCTTTTGATGTTTCCCGTTTTTACGGTGATACAACCCGAGCAGAGACCGTTTTAAATTGGAAAGCCTGCGTCACTGTCGAAGAAGGGATGCGCCGGCTGATCAACCAATTCCGTCTCTATTTTGAAGCTCAAAAAACCTGCAATACGGTGACACTCTGATATTTTATGACGTTGTTATCTTAAGACATGGGCATCGACAAAAAATTCCCGCTGGCACTTTTGGACACGATCTTACGCTAACCGAAAAAGGCAAAAAAGCTTCTTTGCTATTAGGAAAAAAACTTGGCCAAGTTCGATGGGGCGAGGTTTACTCAAGCCCTCTTATTCGGTGTCAGGAAACCGCTGAACATTTCCTAAAAGGTGCCGAGCAAAAGCTGCCCATCAACCCTTCCCATCTACTAGGTGACCCAGGCCCTTTCGTATTTGACAAGAAAAAGGCTGGCGCCGTTTTTTTAAAAACGACTCCATTCGAAATCATGCAAAAATTGCTGAATAAAGAAGCTGTTGCAGGCATGAGGACACTTGAAGAAGGCGGCAGGCTGTTTGTCAATTTCCTTAAAACCCTCACTCTCTTACCCTGTTTAATGATATCACACGATATTATCATCGCTCTTCTCTATGCCTATTTTTCTAAGTCGAGCATCCCCGAGTTTCCCGATTATTTAGGCGGATTTTGCTTAAACCTTGATGGGAATAGGTTGTGATGAAAATTTTGAAGGTTATTCACGGTTATCCCTATCGTTACAATGCAGGATCAGAAGTCTACTCTCAGATGTTATGCCATGAGCTTTGCCGGCAAGGTCATGAAGTCGTTGTTTTCACGCGTCAAGAAGACGCCTACAAACAAGAATACTCCATCGAATGGGAGACTGATCCGTTATGCCCTACGATCAGAGTCTGTCTTATTAATATGGCCCATGCAAAAGACGGCTACCGTCATGAAAGAGTCGATGATGCGTTTAGAAATCTGATTGAACATTACAAACCTGATATCATCCATATTGGCCATCTTAACCATTTATCAACCTCTTTGATCTCTGAAGCTCAGAAAAATGAGATTCCTGTTATTTTTACTCTGCACGATTTTTGGCTGATGTGTCCTCGTGGGCAGTTCTTGCAAGCCACCAACTCGAAAACAGAAAACCTTTATCCGTCCTGCGACTTTCAAGACAATGAAAAATGTGCTCGCGCTTGTTACTCTCGCTATTTTAGCAAGCCAGATGATCAAGAAGATATCGGATTTTGGACAAACTGGGTTAGAAAGAGGATGGATCATGTCAGCCAGATGTGCGGCCTTGTTGATCTCTACATTGCTCCTTCTAGATACCTGATGGATCGATTTGTTAACGACTTTTCGATTGACCCTTCTAAAATGGTCTACCTAGACTACGGGTTCCATAGAGAAAGACTTCAAGGGAGAAGCAGAAAAAAAGAGGCTGATTTCATTTTTGGGTATATTGGAACCCATAAACAAGCCAAAGGGATTTTTCATCTTATCCAAGCTTTTAGTCAAAGTCCAAAAAATACCCAGCTGAAAATTTGGGGATCCCCACTTCAGCCTTTTACTCAATCTCTCAAATCCTACGCTGCTTCATTGGGACTTCAAATTGAAGCGCGGATTCATTGGATGGGCGGCTATAGAAATGATGATGTCGTATCCGGTGTTTTTAATCATGTAGATGCCATCGTCGTTCCTTCGATCTGGGGAGAAAATTCACCTCTTGTCATCCACGAAGCCCTGGAAGCCGGTGTGCCTGTCATCACTGCAGACTATGGAGGTATGAGGGAATATATCCACCATGAAGTCAATGGCCTTCTTTTTAAGTTTCGGGATCCTGTAGATCTGGCATTTCAAATGAACAGACTTGTCTCAGATCCCGATTTGGCAGCAAAAATAGCCTCCGGTGGGTATCTCCAATCTGAAGATAGACGCATCCCTTGCATCAAGGCACATACGATTGAAATGATCTCTCTTTACCAAAAAATTATCGAACAAAAGCAGGTAGGTTCATATGTCTAAAAAAGAAGGTCCTTGGAGAATTACATTTGATACCAATCCCGATGATTGCAATCTCAAATGCATCATGTGCGAGGAACATTCGATTTACAGCTGCTGTCAGACAAAAAGAAAAGAAGAGGGGCGCCCTCGGAGAAGAATGGATATCGGGCTTATCCGTAAAATTCTAGAGGAATCGAAAGACTCCCCTCTGCGCGAGATCATTCCTTCTACGATGGGAGAGCCCCTTCTTTACCGTCAATTTGATCAGATCATAGAGCTTTGTCATCAGTTCAATGTAAAACTCAACCTCACGACCAATGGCACTTTTCCAAAATACGGCGCAGTTGAATGGGCTAAGCGGATTGTACCTATCGGCTCTGATGTGAAAATCTCATGGAACGGAGCAACAAAGCAAACGTCTGAGCTGATAATGATCGGGTCAAACTTCGAAAAGAGAGTGCAAAATGTCAAAGATTTCATTCGTATTCGAGATGAAATCTTTGCAAGCGGTGGAAATTTTTGCCGGATGACATTTCAACTCACCTTCATTGAGCTAGGCCTTGAGGAACTACCTGATGTGATTCGCCTTGCTGCCAGCTTGGGTGTCAATCGCGTTAAAGGTCACCATCTCTGGGTTTTTACCAATGAAATGCAAAACCAAAATTTAAGACGCAACACCGACTCCATCCAGCGATGGAATGAGATTGTTGTAAAAGCTCTCGATGCTGCAGAGCAATACCGGCTTCCGAATGGAGAAAAAGTCACATTGGAAAATATTTATCCCCTCAATGAGTCAGCAATGGAAGAGCTGATCTCCGATGGCGTCTGTCCCTTCCTAGGAGAAGAAGCTTGGGTCTCCTCAGAGGGTCGTTTTAACCCTTGCTGCGCTCCCAATGAAGAACGGCTCAAGCTTGGAGAATTTGGCAGTCTTTTCGACACCTCCATTGAAAACATCTGGCAAGGAACAGCTTACCAAAACTTAAGAAAAAACTATTTGAAACATACCGTATGCAAGGGATGCAATATGCGAAAAAAGGCTACCAATGCTGAAAACAGACTGGCGCTCATTTAAGGTCTCTACAGATCAAACTCACCATTTGGCTAGCGGACAGCCTGCTTATGAGGCTAGATTTTTGACCGTTTTGAAGTTCCATGAGCCAGGCTTAGCACCTGTCCAAGATTTATCCGGAAGTTATCATATCGATGAAAATGGCAAAGCAGCCTATGAAAACCGATTTATAAGAACATTTGGATTTTATGATGGCCTGGCAGCAGTTCAGTCTACAGACGGCTGGCATCATATTTTACCTGATGGAACTGAGCACTACATAGAAAGGTATGCTTGGTGTGGAAATTTCCAGCAAAATCACTCTCCCGTGCGGGATTTCGAAGGCCGGTTTTTTCATCTTACTCTAGAAGGGAAAAGAGCCTATCTTGCGACCTACAAATATGCAGGGGATTTTCACGATGGATATGCAGTCGTCCAAGGTGACGATGGCCTCCACACCCATATCAATTTTCAGGGGTCTTTACTGCACAAAAAAAAGTTTCTTGATCTGGATGTCTTTCACAAGGGATTTGCTCGAGCAAAAGATGCTAGAGGCTGGTTTCATATTGATATTCGGGGCAATGCGTTATATACGGATCGATATCAAAACGTTGAGCCTTTTTACAACGGCATTGCCCGTGTTGAAACCAACAACGGTGCGCTTCTCCTGATTGATGAATCTGGAGAGATAGTTACAATTCTCAGGGAAGCTTTAGAAGATGAATTTCACCATGTTTCAGCAGAACTTGTCTCTTATTGGAGGTTTTATACCCTTGATGCTGCATGCCAACTTAAAATCTTCGACCATCTCCCCTGCACTACAGAGCTCGTGAGCAAGAAAACTGAAATACCCCACGATTCCATTGAGAAGCTCCTAAGAGCGCTTTGTGAAATGGAATTTGTTTACAAATCAGATCAATGGATGCTATCTGAGAAAGGGTCATTTTTAACCTCCTGGCACCCATTCTCTCTACTCTCTGCACAACAGCTTTGGAAAGAAGAACACCTGATCTCCTGGCAAAAACTCATTTATAGCTTAAAGACAGAATCCTCTTCCTTCGATCATCTTTTTGGAAAGTCATGGTTTGATTATCTAAAAAACAATGAAGAAAAAACCGGGCTCTATCATCAAGCAATATCGACATATGCTAGACGAGACTACAAATCAGCTAGTGTCTTGGTAGATTTAAGCAATCATCGATCTATTGTCGATATTGGTGGTTCCTCTGGCATTCTGATGATGGAACTCCTGAAAGCCAATCCTCATCTACAGGGAATCATTCTTGACCTTCCGAGCGTGATTTCTCTCATTCAAATACCTCCTGATCTGGAAGGCCGGCTGCAGCTACTTTCTGCTAATTTTTTCAGCGACTGGCCTTTATTCACAGTAGACTGTGCTATTTTATCTCGCGTGCTTCACGATTGGTCTGATTCCAGCTGCGTTGAAATCTTAAAGAAGGTTAAAAACGTCCTTTCCGACACTCCTAGCAGGCGCCTTTATATCATCGAAAATCTCTTAGATTCCAAAACTTTCTCAGGTTCGTTACTAGATCTCAACATGCTTGTCATGACGGAAGGAAGAGAAAGAACTTTAGACTGTTTTGAAAAAATACTCAACCAAGCCGGATTCGTTCTTGAAAATACATGCCCTCTCAATGAAGTCTCAACCATTTTAATCGCCAAAAAGACATGATGATTTCATTAGCAATTCATGCAAGTGCTAAAAAAAGCGCTCGAATTTTTTGACAAAAAAATGTTAACCTGTTTACAGGGTGTGCGATGAATCTTAGTAAATTTCTTGATCCTAAGAATGATTTCGCGTTCAAACAAGTCTTTGGGACTGAAAAGAACAAAGACATCCTGATCCATTTTCTCAATGACATGATCCCTTTTCCCGGAGGATCAAAAATTGAAAAGGTGAGTTTTTTAAAGCCCTCCCAGGATCCCGATGCCGCTGCCAGAAAACAAAGTATTGTCGATGTCCTCTGTGTCGATGAAAAAGGATGTCAATACATTGTCGAAATGCAAGTTGCCAATACACAAGGTTTTGAAAAAAGAGCGCAATATTACGCCGCAAAAGCCTACGTAAATCAGATGGGCGAGGGTGATGCCTACCACAATCTCAAGGAGATTATCTTCCTTGCCATTACCGACTTCATTATGTTCCCAGATACTTCCGAATACAAATCGGATCATCTGATCCTTGAGAAAAATTCACTAGAGAACCATCTCAAAGATTTTTACTTCTGCTTTCTTGAGCTCCCAAAATTTAAGAAAACCATACATGAGCTCAACACTCCCATCGAGAAATGGACCTATTTTTTTAAGCATGCTCCTACGACCTCTTTAGAAGAACTCAGAGAGGTCATCGGCGATTATCCCATCATCGAAAAAGCGTACACCGCCTTAAACCAATTCTTTTGGTCTAAAGATGAATTGTTTGCCTATGATCAAGAGTTAAAAAGGAAGCGCGATGAACAAGCTGTTTACGCGCAGAAGGTACTTGAAGGAGAGCTCAAAGGTTTTGTCAAGGGGAAGGCTGAAGGATTTACCGAAGGCGAGGCAGTGGGAGAAGCTAGAGGAGCCCAAAATGCAATCACACGCATAGCTGCGAATCTTCTTGTCCAAGGTGTTGATGTAGCAACCATCCAAGCTGTCACAAAACTCTCTTTTGAAGAGATCGAATCTTTACAGCCCACTTTGAAAAGATAGAGGTATACGGCACCCGCTTAGGATGTGTGAATTTGTGCTGGCTGCGACCCAGTTGCAATTTGGGCCCAATCGATCCCTTCGGGCCAGTTCGCTTGCGCTCACCTGCTCCGCTACTTGCAAACGGGGGGCCTTCTCGTGTTTCCGCAGCCTCGTCACCCTTCCCACGAGGGGAAGGGCCTCCTCGTTCGGCCACTGACACTTCGATCTGGCTTTGTCTCGCTCAAGTCCAAATTCACACAATCTAAGCGGGCACCGTATAGCTAGACATAACTTACTCTGTCTTAAGTCATTAAAACGATTGATTTTTATCTTGTTGTGTTAATTTAAAATTATGATTGATTATTATAAATAATTATTATATAATTATATCCGAATAATAAATAGTAAGAATTAAAAAGGAAAAATGTATGACATCGATTAATAACTTGGCCTCTACTCCAGAATCAACCCAGTTGCACCAAAAAGAACCAGCAATTCCTGGTTTTCCTAATGAAATATCAAGGTATATTCTGTTTCTTACTAACGATAGTCAAAAAACCACAGTAGTAAGTCATGATTGGAATGTTCTTACCTTCCCAGTTGCCAAAGAATCTAATAAGTATGACCTAGAACGTACCATCCTACTCATCACCAAGGCGCTTGATCCCGTTTTATGTCACGATCCAGTTAAACTTGCAGAGTGCATAGCAGATCTTAAAGAAATTCAAGATGCTCATCAATCTCTCACTAATTCTGTTACCACTTGTGGACAAATTAAGCGATTATTTTTAATCAGCAAAGGCTTGGTTATAGGTATGTTAAGAAATTTGACTAGAGAAGAGAAAGATCTATTAGAAACAGCAATAGCGAAAGATCTCCCAGATTCCATGAAGGACATTTTTGAGATTTCAGGTCTTGCTCTTTGGCGCGTATATGCTAGATTGTACTCCTCGCATGAGAACCCAGTCAACTCAGACACATTTTTTACGCTATTACAAAGTTGCAATCCTTTATCAATAAAAGATCGAGGAGAGGCATTATTTTTTGCTATTCAAGCAAACAATATGGAATTTGCCCAAATGCTACTTGCTAATGGGCCAATTTCAGAAGAGGCTGGAAAAAAGGCAGTTGTATGTTTATATAACTGGTACATACCAAATTGCGTTGAACTCATACTAGCTATACTTGCTAATGGGCTAACTCTATTAGGTCGAGGGGTGGCACTCTGTATAGCAGCTAGAAACAACAATTCAGAGCTTGCCAAATTGATACTAGCTGATGGTCCAATAGGTGAAATCGAACGAGGATTGGCAGTTAAAGAGGCTCATCATATAAACAATCTAGAGCTCATCAAATTGTTTCTGGCTAATGGGCCAATACCAGAAGACTCTCGAGAATATGTAGTTGAACGCAGTGCTTATGACCCAACACGTCTAGAAACCCATCAATTGCTAGCCACCCCTTTCGAAAGAATTCAAGCAGAGTTCAATCGTTTGTTTGTTATCAGGTCTCCCCGCTAAAAGATTTTCCAAATGGAAAAAACTTAAAGTAACAGACTTCTGAACAAACAATCTAGCTGGACCAAGAAGGTGCAGCTATGGCTTCCCTAGAGAAACCGTACAGTCCATTCTATTTTTCAGGACGCTGAATAAGTGAGACTGCAAAAGCAGTCTCACTATGTTTAGAAGCCTTTAGATTTTTTCTTTTCTTCTTTTTCTTTTCTTTTTTCTTTGAGCGACTTCAGAGGCTTTTTCTTCTCTTCTTTACGAGCATCTTTACCTTTTGCCATAAAACACTCCTATGTGAATGGTAAAAATTTAATCTAAAGACTATTTTTTTGTCTAGACGTTTACAGGAGCACAGGAACTGTTAAAACGGAAAGGTACGCTTTGATACGGGCCTCAGCGGACTGCTTTTGATCGTCGCTTAGACTGTCAAAGAGCTGAGAGGGACTGTTGACATATCTCTCAGGCACAAGATTGCGGATAGACGCGGCAAGGCCAGACCAATACCTGGGATGGGGGTTGGCTAAGGTTTTGTAGTGATAGCCACGGAAAGGTCCTAAGACTGTAAGGAAAAAATTATAGAGTAAGTTTTTGAGCCACTGCCAGGGGATTGACTCGATAGTGCGGAAAATAAACCCGATGACCGGGGTGTCTTTTTCAGCAGCGGCAACGGAGATGCGATAAGGGTGCAACACTTCAAAGCAAAGGGTAGCTAAAGCCACAAGGCTGGGGCCCATTTGGTCGAAGTGATTTTTGCCGGCTTCTGTGACTTCTGCGACAGTAGGAAGCGGGACTGAGCCTTTTTGAAGAACAGTGCGCATTGTGGAAAGGGATGCATTAATAAGCTGTTGGATTAACACCATGTTGTGTTTGTTCATGAGTTTGTCGACAACTGGCTGTAAAAAAGACTCAAAAGCAGCAGTATCGAGATTTTTTCTTACATGCAGTAGCTGGGATTTGAGCTCATCCTTGATTTGGCGGCTATTATTTGACGTATAAAGATCGGTGATTAACTTTTCTAGGAGTGTATAAAAATCATGCCCTAAGATCTCATCTAGATAAGACTGTATGTCAATCGACGGAAGTGGTTTTCCTTGACCATAAGCTTCTCTGCAGCGGGTAATTTCTTCGGAGACCATGCGGATGACGGCATCTCCCTGGCTGTTGGTCAGTGGATAGAAAAGTCGTTTTTGCTGATGCAGAACATTACCTGGTTTTTGATGGCCTTGCAAAGAGATAACGCGGTATTTTCCATTATCAAGCTTCATGATAAAGTCGAAGAAGGCCTGTCCCTCTTTAGAAGCAAAGACATTCACTTGGAGAATGAAGGGAAATGGCAATTCGCTTTGAGCCTCTGGAAATAATTTTATGAGCTCAGGTAATTCAAGCTCGACAGAAGGCATATACTCAGTCCATCGCATTGGGTCGATGTTATGAATATGCCCTTCAGAATCTTTGCTGAGGAGAAGTTGAGAATTGATGTTGACAATCCCAGTGGATGAGACATCAAGATCAGGAATAAGTGGCGATTCAAACTGTTTGAAAACTTCATCTAATGTCAGCGTGATGCCTGGAGTTTTCCCTCCAAGAGCTTTATTTCTAAAGAACAGGCTGGCGTCTAAATGTTTCAAATGGATGGTATGCCAACCGATGCCTTCCAAGAGCTCCATTTTTACACAAACTTCCTTCTCAGGAAGGATGCAGATGTTTTCTGGATATTGCCCGAATTTTTCATAAAGGGAAGATTTCATTAGCTTTTCGGTAATCTCGGGATACTTAACAAAGATATCGACCCAGTGAGGGGCATCTTTGTTTCGATGGCAGCTTTGAGAAGGAGCAAGTAATGCAAATCTAAAAAAGTCTGCAGCTAGCTTTTCGTGCGTGGGCTCTAAGAGTTTTTTTGCAAACGACGGATATTTAGTGCAAAGATGGCGGATTTGTTTGTCAGTAAATTCTGCAGGGATTCCTGAGGGGAATAATCTTGCAGAAAGATTCCTAAAAAATGTCATGTGTGGATCAAATTCTACAGGAACTTCATTGAGAGCCTGAGTTCGGTATTTGAGAGCAAATTCAAGCTGATTTAGCTGAGGCTGTTCAAGAGCAGATATTTTAGTCGCTTGCTGTGCAACAACAATCCATTCTGCGCAGGTTCTTTTGGTATTTGAACTGTCTGCAATCAGCGTGTCAGCGCTTGTCTGGCTATCGACTTGGCGTAGCACATCTTGCAGGCTTTGAACAACAGATACACTCATGCGGATCAGTATACAAGAGAGTAAAAATTAATTTTAAGTCAAATTTTTCCAACACTTGAGATAAAAGGCAAGCTCTTTTTCTAAGGAATCTCGGATATTTTGCGCGATTCTAAATCCGTGTTGTTCTCCCTCATAAACAACGAGCTCGGTCATGATGCCGCGCTTTTTTAAAGCGTCGTACATTTTTTCAGCTTGGTTTAAGGGGACAACAAGATCTTCCGAGCCTTGGAAAAAGATCACAGGGCGTTTGAGTTTATCTACATTGTAAAGAGGAGACCGCTCTTCATAGAGTTTTTTTTGAGCAGGATACGGACCGATTAAAGAATCGAGATACCGTGCTTCGAATTTATGAGTCTCTTCTGCTAGAGCTGTTAAATCGCTGACGCCGTAGTAACTAGCTCCAACTGTAAAAGTTTTGCCAAAAGTCAAAGCAGCTAGCGTCGTATAACCACCGGCACTTCCGCCTCTAATTGCTAATTTCTTGGAATCTGCTTTCTTTTGGAGAACAAGGTATTTTGCCCCAGCCTCGCAGTCTTCGATATCAACAATGCCCCAGTTTTTATTCAAACTGTCTTGATAAGCGCGTCCGTATCCTGTGCTTCCGCCATAATCGACATCGAGCACGGCTATTCCTCTGCTTGTCCAATATTGGATCTTGAGATCAAATGTCGAAGAGGTGGCTGACGTCGGCCCTCCATGCGTCATGACAACTAAGGGAGGGTAAGTTCCCTCTGGAGCTTTAAAATCTTTATTCTTGGGTGGATAGTAAAAAGCGTGGGCTTTTCTGCCTTTTGCACTGGGGTAAGTTAAAACTTGAGCTTCAGATATATAGCTCTTATCGAGGTGTGGATGGACGTTGTGAGCAAGTAGAGTTGTTTTCTTTTTTGCAAAGTCGTATTTGTATATCGCTTTGTCTTCTAAAGATGATCCTGCAATAAATACTGCAAATTTTTGGTTAGCACGGATTTGGGAAAAATAAGTCCAAGGCAAATCCAGAGGCTTAAAGTCGAGTTCTAACGACCACACTCCGTCTTTAACTGAAGCGGCGATAATATGTTCACCTGAAAATGCATATGTAGACATGCCAAAGACCCACTGAGGCAGTCCAAACTCGGCCTGGCGGGAACAAAGTGGCACGGGCTTGCCATCCCACCGGTAGAGGTTTCTCCAGCCTGTCGAATCTGAAACAAAGTGAAGGACATTGGATGGCGACCAGCTAGGCTGGAAAATCGATTCGGTAGGGCTGCCTGCGATTTTTTGGATATTGGAAAGTCGGCCTTCTTTAAAATCGGCCAGCATCAGCTCTGCGCCATTCCAGGGCATTTGAGGATGGTTCCAGGTGAGAAAAGCAAGTTTTGTTCCATCGTTGTTAAAAGAGGGCGAAGCATAGAAGTCGTTTCCGCTAGCGATCTTTTGCCACTTTTTTGTCGTTAGGTCAAGACAGATCAGGAAGTTGTCGTGCTCATTTTCACCAACGGCAATCAAATAGTTGCCATAGATATGTAGATCGGCAAAACGGATATGCGGCTCTGTAAGCGGCTCGGTGCCCATGTAAATACGCTGATCTTTGTCATTCACAAAATAAAATTTTCCTTCATGGACAGTGTAAGGAGCTCCTCCATATTCATGGACGCGCGATCTGGTACTGAATCCATCCGGGGTCATGTCTCGTTTTTCTCCATCGGGAGAGAGTTGAACAACGACGGAACGCCCCTTTTCATTGGGGCGAAGCTCATCCCAATATATCGTATCTCCATCAAGCACAATCGTACCAAATCTCTTTTGGCCAAGAGTCAGCCACTCAGAAGTGATAGGAGAAGTCCATGTTCCGTAGGGTGCTGTCATAGCGAATCTTTAGTCGTGCACATTTCATCGATAACTCCAGCTATCGACTCATTGAAACGGTTAGCAGGCATTTTTTGGTAAGCTTGCTGAACCCTGTACCGAAGCTCGGTATCGTATAAGTACTCTCGGACGAGCATTTCGGTTTGCTCTAATTTTTTAATGTCTTTGCCCACTCCGTAGTTTTTAATCAGATCGATATTGGCTTGCTCCCAGTCAATCACAGGATTTGTGCAGTCCATCAAAATCGGAAGCTGCATAGCGAGTGATTCTGTCGTCGAAAGAGTCCCAGGTTTGGTGATAATCAGATCGGCTATTGTCATCAGTTCAGGGATTTGATCGGTAAATTCCATGACGGTGAGAGAATTAGACACATTGATTTTGATCTTCCGCATGGCATCGGCCATTTCTTTGTTTCTGCCGGCACACGCGATCAAATGAACGCCCATCTGGATCCGGCCAAGTGTCTTGGCATATTGATAAGTCGCATCGCCTCCAGCCCCGCCAATCATAATCAAAATCACCGGCTTATGTGCAGGGATTTGGTACTTTTCACGAAGAAGCTTAGCATCTTTTTTCACTAAAAAATCAGGACGAACTGGAAGGCCGATCACTTCAATGAGGTGATCTGCGATATTTTTTTCATGAAGTATCTCTTGACTGCAAGATAGATGAGTTCCGACAACGACTTTGAAATTGGGATGGCAGACACCTTGGAGCCCATGCACAAAAGTCTGAAGGTCATTATCGGTTGTGATCATCAAGAAAGGAACTGTGGCCTTGCGTGCAGCCTCGCTAGCATAAAAGTTAATAAAAGGGATCACAGAAACCACAAGATCGGGCTCTGCAGCTTCGATGTGATTGCCAATTAAGCCTTCGATCTTTTTTTTGTATCTGCGGAAAACTTTTGGGGCTACATAGCGAGAAACAAAATTGACCGAGCGGGTCCAGCCTTTCTGTAGAAATAGGTTATAAAGACCTTCTCCAGATTGGACGCCAAACATCTCCAGCTCGTCAATGGGGTAGATAACAGTGAACTCATATCTATCGTGAAGAATCGTCTTTAAAGCTCCTACAGCAGCATTATGGCCGTTGCCGCCATTGCTGCATAAGACGAGGATCTTCTTCTTACAGATTTCTTCTGCCTGCAGCGAAGCAAAAGCCAGCAGCCAGATCATGCTACAAAATTTAAGCCATGAAACCATTCTTGCTTTTCCCCACACCAATTCTCTCACAATAATCAGAAGAGGGAAATCGTGCCAACTATTTTATAGGGTTCTGCAATTTTCATACAGGCTGGTTTTATTAAGGCTGAGTTTGAGCTATTGTATTTTCTTCAAACCTAACCGTTCTATTCCCCACTAAGAACTGAACTGCTCCCCAAAA
>Ga0206825_1025_pt1 | contig 35173 bp, 44 predicted proteins | sample Alteio_BWOrgCont_79_FD_152875 | JGI IMG/M metagenome (GOLD analysis project Ga0206825, IMG submission 152875) | Enriched cells from forest soil in Barre Woods Harvard Forest LTER site, Petersham, Massachusetts, United States -... | ecosystem: Environmental > Terrestrial > Soil > Temperate forest >...
AATTCCAACCATTTTTAATACCTCAAATACGACGACACAACCAGGCACTCATGGAACGGCCGGCTCTGGAGGAGGTGCAGATGGCACGGATGGATCAGCTTTAGGAAATAGTATTTTCCTGCGCTCAGGTTCTTCTCTTACCCTCATGGCGCAAAACACTAACGATCTTTTGACGCTCGGCGATCAAGTCGCATTTACTGATGATACGACTTTAGGAGGAGGAGGAACATCTGTTTTTGTCACAGGAAATGGAACTGTTGTTTACAACGGCACAACCGATTATCAAGGGACCATCACCATCAACAATGCGAATTTCAAAGTGAATGGACTGATCGAAGAAGCCTCAATTTCCGTCTGCAGAAATATTAGCCTTAGCTCGCAAAGAGGGACGCTCAGTGGGAGTGGGACTTTAACCGGAGACGTCTTTGTCAATTCCGGGAGGATCTCTCCAGATACCACACTCACCCTGGGCAGTTTGACCCTGAATTCAGCCGATCAAGTAGAAGGCACCCTCGGAAGCCTTGTCCATATCACAATCGATTCCAGCGACACATCTTCAATCTCCGTGGCTGGACCCGCTTCGTTAGCAGGGATTTTGGAGATCGACCTAGAAAATGCGACTCCTGGAACATACACGATTCTCACCTCATCTAACATTACAGGTACCTTTGATTCTGTTGAGTTTACTGGAAGAGCTCCGAATTATTCGCTCTCTTATCTACCGATGTTTGTGCAGTTTGATTTTTTAGGTTTTCCTTCTTCTTTGCTCGCACTTTCTACACAAGGCCTCCGAGGCAACAACTTAAGAGTCGCCAACTACCTCAATCGTTTAGCCCCCAATGCCAATGTATTGGGATTGACAGATCAATTTGATCTTTTAAATGGCCTTTCTCCTTCGCAGTACCGACAAGCCCTTCAAGCTATTAGCCCATCTAGAAATTCAATTGCAACATTTGCTGCACAAAATGTGATGTTCATGTTTTCCGAATCGCTTAACTCGCATTTTACCAAAAGACACCTTGCTCGTCATCACAAGACAAATCAGTATGTAAAGGAAACGGCCCTTGTAGTGGACAATGACACTAAAGAGCTTTTAGCTTACATAAGACCCCCTCGTAAAACAATTTATACCCCACCCGAAAATACCAATTCTGAAATTTGGGGGGAGAGTTTTGGCCAATTCAGCCATCAAAACTCTCAAAATCAAACCCCCGCTTTTAATTTCAACAGCGGCGGCTTTTTTGCGGCCTATGATTACGGTAATACCGATCAGGGATACATTGGCGCGCTTGCGGGGTACGCTTATTCATCGATCAACGAGCATCATTCGATGGGAAGCAGCCACCTAAATGCAGGATATCTCAGTGTCTATGGAACGAGATTTTTTTCCGACTTCTTCATCGATGCTGCCGTTTGGGGCAACTATATGCACGTCGATCAAAAGCGTACCATCTCTTTTCCTGGATTTAGGAAGTCTGCAAAAAGTTCTTTCAACGCACAGCAACTCGATCTCCATTTTGGCACGGGATACGATTTCAATATGAATACTGTAACTATCGAGCCGTTCGGTTTTCTAGATTGGGTCATGGAATGGGATCCGAGCTATTCAGAGAAAGGAGCTGCTCCGTACAACATGAGAATCTCTTCTAAAAATTCATGGATGTTACGACTCGAAACTGGCCTCAATGGATATAAAACAACCACGTACAGCTGGGGAATTTTTATCGCACAGGCAAAGTTGAGTTACGTCTACAAAAGGCCTCACAACGTAGGGCATCTCAATGCAGCGATTGTCAACGCTCCGGCATCGTTTTTTGTCGAGGCCTTTACCTCTGAGCAAAGTCTTATTTCTCCTGCCATCGAACTTTTTTGGCAAACAAATTGGAACGGTTTCGCATCCATCAGCTATAACGGAGAATTTGGCAGCGGTTACACTTCTAATCAATTCTACGCAAAATTTGGGTATGCTTTTTAGAGAGCACTCACTGAACGCAAAAAAGCTTGGATGACAGCTGATAAACGGTCGGGCTGATCATACGGAACTCCATGACCTGCTTCCTTGATTTGTACGACCTCTAAGCGTTGATTAAGACCAGCGAGTTCTGCGGCCATTTCTGGAGAGACGACTGAGCCAACATCACCGATGACAAGCAGGCTTGGAACATCAAGAGTATTGATCAGCTGCACGTAATCGGGATTTGGCGGTGTCAAAACTTCAAAAGCACGCATACTTGTTTGAAATCTTGCCTGCACGAGTAGTTCGATGATCTCACGGGAGCGGTGGCTGTGCCTGCCCAGCATATCAGCTAAAAGATCCTGCCTTGGCCGGCTGAGAATTCGGCGATGCTGATCTGCGACATCACTTTCATAAACTTCACGCTGACGCTCAGGTGTCAAAAAAGGTGGATCAACCAAGATAAGCCCTCGCAGTCGCTTAGGAATCTGACCGGCAACAACAGCCGCCGTCATGCCTCCCATCGAATGGCCAACCACCACTGGTCTGGCCAGTCCGAGCGCGTCGATAAAGCTCATGACATCGACAGCGAGATTGTCATACCGGTAGCCCTTGTCCGGAACACCCGAATTCCCATGCCCTCGAGCATCCGGCATAATAACGTCGTAATCTTTCTCCAGCGCCCGCGCTAATGGAATCCAGCACGCACCACTTGTCATTAGCCCATGCAGCAGAACAACTGGGGGTTTGTCTCCACCGGTTCGGAGGTAGTGCACGTCAATCCCATTTGCTTTACAGATCCCCGTTGTCCAGCTAGCCATTTTTTTCTAATTTAATTCCCTTTTCTCCTATTTTCCAATATAAAGATTGTAAATGTTAGAAAAACACGCGCTTTCAGACCACCGCATCATTAGCTGTCTAAATACCTATTATGGCATTGAAGTCGCTACCCTTACATTTCTCCCCTTAGGCGCAGATATGAATGCTTCTGTGTATAAAGCTGAGGCTCTTGATCAAAGGTCTTATTTCATCAAGCTTAAGCAGGGGCATCATCATGATATCAGTGTTGAAATCGTAGAGCTATTACAGAGCGCTGGGATTGAGCAGATTATTCCTCCTGTTGAGACAATTCATGGCAAGACAACTCAGCGTATGGATGACTTTACTATCATTGTATATCCATTTGTTGATGGACAAGATGGATTCCATCGCCAACTAACGGATGATCAATGGATAAAGCTTGGCAAAGCGATGAAGCAGGTTCATGAAATAGAAGTCCCAAAACACATACAAATTCGAAAAGAAACCTACTCCTCAAAATGGCGCGAAATTGTTCGATCGATCTACGTTCATCTTGAAGCCGAGCTCATCGGAGATGAGATCGCCTTAAAATTACAAACCTTTATGAGGAAAAATATGCCGGCTATTCGACGACTGGTCGATCGTGCAGAGCAGCTAGCAGAAAAACTCGAGAATAAACCACATCCATTCGTGCTGTGCCATTCTGATATTCATGCTGGCAATGTGCTGATAGCTGGTAATGAAATCTACATTGTGGATTGGGATGAACCGATCATGGCGCCAAAAGAGCGCGATCTGATGTTTATCGGAGGAGGTGTTGGAAATGTTTGGAATAAGCCACACGAGGAAACCTTGTTTTATCAGGGTTACGGAAAAACGGAGATTGATTCAACAATCTTGGCCTATTATCGACACGAAAGGATCGTCGAAGACATTGCCATTTACAGTCAGGAATTGCTTCTATCAACAAGAAGAATCGAAAATAGGCCAGAGATATACAACCATTTCATAGGAATGTTCGAACCTCAAGGCGTGGTAGAGATAGCTTTCAAAACCGAGGGCTAAGAGATTCTTCGAGCCTTTTTCATTGGATTTTACAAAAAGCGCCTAGAATTTCTAGGGCTTTTTGAAGATTTTCTTTTTTAATCAAAATATAGTCGGTATCAAAAGTAGAAATAGCAAAAATACTAATTTTTGCTTTGGCCAGAGGTTCTGCCAGAGAAGAAAGAATGCCGGTCAAACCAAAATCGAGCGGACCTTCCACTTTCAAGCACCTCCACCCTTTTTCAACTTTAACATCTGAAGGAATCTTGTCTTCTGAGCAAACAACCGATAGTTCATCAGCGGTTTTGGTGATCGAAAAGAAATCTTCCCCTTCCGTTGCCCAATGCGGAATACTGGAAGAAGCATTGAGACGAACGACAGCTAGTGAAATTGGCATAACAGAAAGAGTCAGCATATAAATATCTCCGGTGCGAACCTCTGAATTATAGTGAGAATTAGATTAAATGTGTTCGTTAAGAACTTCATGGATGATCCGCCAGCATTTCTTTGATTCAGAGTTATTGGGATTGGTAAATCCAGCTGCTACGATCAAGTTTTTCCACAAGACCCAGCCAAGCGCACGAGCCCACGTTTCTTGATCTAAAGAAAGCCTCTCTTGAAAAACCCCTCTACTTTTTCCATGAAACAAGGTCCAATAGATTGCAAGATCGCAGGCTGGATCACCAACTGCCAATTGACCAAAATCGATGACAGCACAAAGCTTGCCTGCTTTGACTAAAAGATTGCCTGCACTGATATCACCATGCACCCATACAGGCGGCTTCTTCCAAGAAGTGGAAAGAGCCTTTTCCCAAATCTCAGTAGCTGCTTTAGCATCAATTTTACCCTTCAAAGAGGCAATAGCGCCTCGTGTTTCGGTATCATAAACTGATAGCGACCCTCCTCGATAAAAGCTATGCAATCCAGGTGCTGGTCCTCCTGTAGAATCAATCCGGTGCAATGCAGTGAGAAAGTTAGCAAGATCGGCTGCGAATTCAGCTAGACCGTCTATGGGAGCAGACGCTGCACTTTCCCCTTCAAGCCAGCGGTAAATCGACCACTTCCAGGGATAGCCATATTCTGGTTTTCCCATTGCTAAAGGCACGGGAATTGGAAGCGGGAGCGGAGCTAATTTTGGTAACCATAAATGTTCTTTTTCCACTTGCAGCTCATATTCGGCAGCGCTTGGTAAGCGAACCGACATATCGTTACCCAAATGAAAAGTTCGATTATCCCATCCGCTCATTGCAACAGGATCAATAGATAGCTCTTTCCACTTAGGAAATTGGGAGGCGATCAAGCGACGCACAAGTAAAGCATCTATGACGACAGTTTCTTGCATTCAGCTACCTTCGCTTGATTTTGTAGGAGTAATTTCTGGAAGATGGTGATCATGCACTTCATTTCCTCTGGTGTAAGGCTATGAAAAAATTCCGCATCTTTGGTTTCAACTGCGGGTAAAGCCCTCTTTAGGGTATCAGAACCTTTCGTTGTTAAAATGGGATTTTTTGCTCTTTCATCGGAGGATTTTATACGCGTAATTAGCTTTTTTTGTTCAAGCCCTCGTATAATCTGCGAAACAGTATTGGGATCAAGCCCTGCCATTTTACCGATGGTCGCTTGAGTAACAAAGGCTCCTTTTCGCGTTAACCACCCAAGCGTAGCAAGAATGACGAATTGCGGATGGGTAAGATCTATTGATTTAAGCATCATTTCGATCGACCCCCTCCATGTTGTGCTGATGTGCCATAAAAGGAATCCAGGACTACGGTCCGGCGTGTCATGAGCTGTGATTTCTTTGAAATTGAAACGTTTCTTCATTGTAAAACCCCCATGGCCTCAGCAATCACTCGAAAGTCCGTTTGTGAGATTTCAAAACAACCTCTTCTAAAAGGGAATCCCCATTTCTGTTTGTCCTTTATGAAAGACAACTCATCTAGAAGTATTTGGATAGGAATCTCTCTTGATTTAACAAAAGAAACATCTCGTCTCCATGGAACAAAGTCTTTGCTCATAGCAAAAAGATACGGATCACCGCTTTTAATTTCTCCTATTGCCGTGAAGGATTGACAAGGCTCTTTTTCGCCAAATTTGATGGTGGGAGAATAGTATACAATCCAATCCCCCTTTTTCATTCGATTTAATGGACCTGCTTTTCCATGACATACTTGAGCAAATCCTCCTAATACACCTCTTTGTACATGCTCTTTGGATGCAACTCCTATCCAGTATTTAATCATGGTTTTTCGCCGTGAAGTTTATATACTCTAATTCTATGTCCATCAGGATCAAGGATGACAAATGTACGACCAAAATCCATATCGGTAGGCTTTTGGGCCACGGTTACATGCTTTCTCCCCCATTCCTCATACAGAACATCCACATTCTCTACTGGGAAGCCTATTTCAAAAGCTCCAGCAGGAGACTCTACTCGAGGTTCTGCCGTGTATTTAGACCAAAGTCCTAACATCACACCATTAGTCAAAGCGAACATGACAAATGTGGGGGATTCTTCTATGGGCTTTGTGTTCAAAATTTTTTGATAAAAAAGACAGCTTGCCTGCGGATTGGTCACGAAAAGTATCGTTAAGCCTAAAGATGGCATGGACATCAAATTTCTCCTTGAATGATTTCATTCGAAATAATACGTATACGTATTAAATAAGACAAGGACAAAGAACGCTCAGGCAGCTCCTGAGCTTTTTTTTAATTCTCTCTTTTTAGATAATCCATCTACATCAGGAGCATTTTATGAAAAATTTGTTCATTTTTGCTACATTGGCAATTTTCTCTCTTCACGGAGAAGAAGCTACCGTCCACTCACATGACGATCTCAAACTCCATGCCATGTTCGGAAATTCCTATCGGGGCTTAGCCACAAAAGAGACAGGGGCTAAAGAATTCGAAGTGTGGAGAGCCAGCCTTGCTGTGGGCAGTAAGTCGCCCAAACACGTCCATGAAACAGAAGAAGTTTTCATCGTCCTTAAAGGCCACATTCTTGCCATTGTCGGAGACAAAGAGTACCACTGTATCGCACCATCTACCCTCATTTGTCCGGCAAATGTTCCTCACCAACTGATCAATGTTGGAGATGTACCCTCCGATCAAATTCTCATTTTGGGAATCGATTCAAAAATCTCTGATTTGGAAGGAAAAGCCCTCCACCTTCCTTGGCGATAATTTAGCCAGCAAAAGCTGGACTGCTTAAGTTGGAATGTACTTTAGTTGCTATGTTATCCAGGGGGCAACACAGACGGATAAGATGCGGGTGGTGATAAAAGGCGTTGGTTTGAGGGCCAAGTTCAAACAGGGAAGGTTCTTCGGTATGAAGAAAAACTTTCTTGTTATTACCCAATGCAAACCCTAGCTCAAGATGTGTCCCCTTCCCTCCAGGAAGAAGGACAACTACAAAATCAGCTTCTGCAATGCCACCGAGCTCAAAAATAGCAACTTCTCGTAACCGTTCAAAGCTGACGGATTTGACGCTGCCATGCAAAGTCCAATCGTAACAGAGTGCATGGCCAAATTTCTCTAAAGCATCTCTGACTAAATTATGGGCTGCTGCTCTTGCAAGTGATGTTGCGATATAGTATTTCATCTTAGTCAGCTAGTAATTCGCCAGCTAATTCTTTAGCTAGCTTACCATCTACGGTATTATTGATTTTCATGATGGCTTTCATGACAAGCCCTAGATCCTTTTTCGTCTTGGCTCCAGACTCAGCAATGGCCTGAATCACAATTTTCCTTGTTTCTTCAGGAGAAAGCGCTTTGGGTAAAAACTCTTGAATGATCGCAAGTTCCTTTATTAATTGCTCAGCGGTTTCAGTCCGGTTAGCGCCTTTAGCCTGTTCTAAAGCTTCTTGCAGATTGCCGAAATACGTTTTGAACAGTTTGATGACATCTGCATCGGGAAGATTCCCCCGTGCATCAACAGCCAAGATTTTGGATTTAAGCATCCGCAAGGTTTCAAGCCGGATCTGATCTCGGCTTCTCATGGCTTCCTTGATCCCCTCATTAATTTTTTCGATCATCGACATAATATATCCTCATTTCACACCACGATAGATGAGTTTTAAATTTTTCCCAATCGAAAGTTAGGCAAACCATGATCTAAGAAGATCTGCGATAGCTTGTGGCGCCTCCATTGGGCTCATGTGGCCTGACTTCTCGACAATGGCAAGCTTGGCATTGGGGATCTGATGAGCGAGTTCTTCATGTTCCTCTTGAGAAAAGTTTTTATCCTGAGTTGCATGGATCACTAAAACGGGACATTGGATGGTGGGTAGAATCGATTGGGATTCATGTCTTGCTAACATTGCCTTCTCTTGATGGATAAAAGCTTCTTTACCTACTTCTAGGAACATCTTTTCTACATCTTTTTTAACAAGAGGAATAAAGACAAGCTTCTCGACAAATTCCTTTACTACCTCTTAAAACTGCCCTTTTTCAGCTTTTAGGATCATCTGCTGACGAGCAAGCCTTTTTTCTTCTGAATCGTTCCGTGCGGTTGTGTTCAACAGACAAAGCCGGCTAACTCGAGAAGGTGCAGTGCGCATGATTTCTAAACAAAGCCAGCCTCCCATAGAGTGGCCTGCAAGAGCAAACTCTGGAGGAGCTTGTTCTAAAATCGCTTGAATCATTTTTTTGGGGGTGTCTTGTGAAGGAGAAAGCACTTGAATGGAAGCAATGTCACTTAAATGACGCGTTTGATGCTGCCAAAGGGATTCATTTGATAAAAGGCCTGAAATCAGGACTAAGGGAGGTTTCATGTTCTTTGAATCTTCCAGCTATAGCAAGGCTCGCTGACCTTCTCTTTAATGCGCCAGCCTTTAGACGTGCGAATGAGCTTGTCGTTGTACCACAGTCCCCAAAACGCTACCTCAAGAACGTCCCCTTGGCGCGGGAGCTCTAACGGATTGTGGCAAAGAGACCGCGAATCTGCTGTGTCTCCATTAATCCGTATTTTGTAATTCGAAATCATGTGCTGACGAGGCAAATCCCCTAAATTTTCCACTAGGAATTTTTTGATCGTTTTTAAGTTGCCAGTAGGTCCACCAGCTTTTGAATAGTCGATGCGGGCATCCTCAGTAAAAATCAGATCGAGCGCATTAACATCCTTACTGTCAATAGCAGAGCAATAATCGACTAACAGATCCATGATTTCAAAACGGTCAGAAATTTCTTGCAAGGTCATCGCCATATCAAATCCTCGATAAAAAGAGATTAGGGGAAATGCTCAAAATTTCCCATTGAAAAGCTCTCAAACACTTATTGACGCTTTGTCACCATTAAGCCTAAGCGTTTGCTCTTAACCCATATCCATGTTAAAGATATGACCATTGGCATTAACCGAAAACCAAAGAAATTATCGACTGACTGGTGAAGCAATGACAGCAGAATTTCAGCATCAATCCTTAGCTGGAGGAAAATGGTTCACACTTTCACTCGCTGAACAGCTAGGCAATATTGGAAGTGAAGTCAACCGCGCGATCCGAGCTCGCAACGATAAAAATCGGTATGACAACGCCGTCATACGTGCCCTAGAACTTTTCGATCTGACCCTGAGTGATACTCGATGGAGAACGCGCCTTAAAGAGATCGCACGAGCTCGAGAGATTTTCTGCGATGCTGCTTGGGGAACTTCTGAATACAGGACATCGCTCGAAGATCTCAATATTTACTTCTTTCAATTCGCCCTTGCAGCTCGATCTCATTGCTAATTGAGCAAAACTTATTATCGAAGTTCTTCTAGGCCGGGAATTTCCCGGCCTAATGATGAGCTTAAGGTTTTTGTGCGAGGATATAATGGCACGTTGTGACAAGGCCCTTACGATCAGCCTCGACAAACGCTTCGCCATCTAGGGTTAGACGGTCGAATAGCTTCTGGAAGTGGCGTGGCAGGATCTTACACTTGACGCACCCTTTGATGAGGCGAGTAGCCCATTTGAAGAGCGTGTCGGCTTTTTCAATGAGCGGTGCTTGAAGGCCGTTGATGCTGGCGTTTTCATTGATGAGGATTTTAAAGCCTGCTTTTTCCATTGCACGGGTAAAATCTTCGATGAGTGGAGTCCCAATCGCACCGATGAGCGGTTTAATACGGCGCATGAGGTCGGCATGCTCAGGGTTTTTAGGATCGTATTTATCGAGTTGGAACCAATCGAGACATGCGACTCGTCCTCCGGGTTTTAGAACACGGTAGATGTCGGCAAAAAGCTTTTCGAGATCTTTAGAATAGCTGAAGACCTGAACTTGATAGACGGCGTTTAAAGTCCCATCTTTAAAAGGAAGCGGAAGCTTGTTAAGATCTCCCTGAATGAAATTTGTCTGTTTGGTGAGATTTTTACCGGTGGCGAAGCGTTTGGCGGCATCTAATTGATTCATATCGATGTTCATGCCTGTCACATGCGCTCTTGTCTCAGTGGCAATGTGGCTGGCAATCCGTCCTCTTCCGCAGCCGATATCTAAAATATTTCCGCCCTCTTTGACGTTGAGGTCTCTCGCCATTTTCTTCTCAAAGAGCGTTTGATTAGCGATGATTCCTTTAGACATATCCATGATGGGAGGGATATACATCTTCTCAACTTGTCCAATAGCGCACAGGTGGTTGAGAACGCTGTAGTAGTCAACGAGCTTTTTCTGCACCTGATTGTAATAATCAGGACCCATGTCACGGATCAGCTCTTCTTCATTGGCCCAATCATGGTTGTAGATGTTGTAGGAATTTAAGAAAGCATCGACTTTTTCTTGAGGTAGCGTATAGAGCGTTTTGAATGATTTTAGAATGGTTGAGAGTCTGTAGGCATAGAAACTTAACTTGGTTTGCATAGCTTGCACTGGCATAAATCTCCTATTTAAGTTCTTTTTTTAAATTTTTTGAGAATTTATATCAACAACATCCAGCAGGCCATGGCGATCATGGCGATATCTTCTGTGAGAGTCACGGTGGAAAGAGGGACATCCAAAACAGTTCCCATGCAGGCACATCGGATATCTAGTCCCCGTCTTAATGCCCCAATAACCCCGACTGCACCTACCCCCATGACAATGATGGTCAAGATATAGGTTAGAGTGGGAGCGGTAGATGAAAGATAGGCTAGCCCAAGGGCAAGTTCAATGAGCGGATAAATATAGGCATAGACTCGGAACTTTTTCGCGACCAAGTCATACATTTGGAAGCCTTCGGCAAATGACGATGGATGGAATAATTTTAGCATCGCAAACTGGCAGAGAAAAAGCCCCATAAAATAGTGCATCCAGTCAATAAGACCGTTCTGGGTCAGAGCTGCTGCTCCTGCTGCTGCGACTAAGATTAAGGCAATTAAAGGCCAGTAACGTCCGATTTTGTCCATAACTTATGGTCACAAAAAATGAGACTATTTTAAAACAAAAAAATCACATTTCAAAAACTTTTCTTGAAATAATTCCCCATCCCTCTTAGAAGGAAGAAAAGGAGTGATTATGGAATTATCCATCTTTTTAGCTAAGTTACTAGGTGTTTATATGTTGATTGTCGCGCTGGAATTAATAACACGCCGACATGAGTTTGAAAAATCAATCGTAGATTTCGCTGCTTGTAAGGGCTTGATCGTTTTTTCAGGTTCGGTTTCTCTAATCTTGGGCCTTGCCATTGTTATCGGGCACCCAATTTATGAAGTAAGCTTCCGCGGCCTTATTACTCTAATAGGATATCTCTTGATCCTCAGAGGAGTCTGGAGAATGGCATTCACTTCAAGTGTCCAGAAGAAGATGGCTGCTTGCTTCCATAAAGGCTATAAAGAGTGGTTAATTATCTTGATCATCCTAGGGATTTACCTGACTATCTCAGGATTTCATCTAGATATGATGTATCAATAATTGATCTATGACCCGTCCTAGTCGATTTAGGACGGGTTTTCTTCTTTAATTCCAGTTAAAAGGAACTTTCTATGAAAAAAACCGACGTCATTATCTATTTTCGAGATATGCCAAAAAACCGGAAATACTGGGGAAGGTTTTTCATCATAGGGGTTCTGATGATTATTCTAGGCTTTTTCGCGATCGGTTATGCGGGATGGGCAACAGAGTTTACTGTGATCTTACTGGGGGTTTTGCTTGCTGTTGCAGGTGTTTTGCAAGTGATCAGCAGCTCATTATCTAAACAATGGACAGGGTTTTCTCATTCGCTACTCATGGGACTTTTCTATACCTTTGCTGGGATTTTTTGCATCCTCAAACCCGTCCAAGGCGCAGAAGGCCTGACTTTGCTGATCGCCGCTCTGCTATTAATCGGAGGTTCGTTTCGATTGGTAAATGCCCTCTATCACCGGTTCGACTATTGGGGACTAGTCGTCTTCAGCGGACTGATCTCCATTGGCTTAGGAATCTTAATTTTTGCTGAGTGGCCTAGCTCAAGCTTCTGGGTAATCGGCGTTTTTATCGGTGTCGATTTGCTTCTAGTCGGCTGGTCTTGGGTCTTGCTTTCGCTGGCTGCTAGAAAATCGTAAGCATTTACTTTCCAAAGAATAGATGGCGCATTTTAGCCGGCCCGATCTTGAATGTCAGTTCTTGGAATGTCACGAAGATAAAGAGCAGCATCAGATAATAGGCCTGGATGGAAATGAAGAGATTCCAATTCAACTGATCGATGAATAAATTCAAGTCTTCTCTGAACCCGCCATCAGTCTTGAAAAGAAACGGAACCAAACGAATTGCAAGCCTAACGATTAGAAGAAGCACCCAGTAAATCGCTGTTTTCCAAACAATGTTGTAGGCCAGCGGTCTTTTTCTAAAAAGATGGGTCAAAGGTAAATGATCGACAACGAGTACAATCTTTGCAATCAATGCAGCAGCGATTGCGACTTCTAAAAAACCAAAAGGCGTAATTCCGCTTCTCCTAAAAAGAAAGCTTTCTGTCCAATTAATCAGTGTGAAAGAGACGAGAAAAAAGAGAAAAATGGGTAGCACATGAAAAAACTCTCTCTTAATCACAAGCAATAGACGCATCAATTTTTTTGTCATAAATTGATTTTCATCCCATCATATCCTATTAGAATCTCAACGTTGTACTTTTTTCCAAGGGCAAGAAGCTTTGCTTTACTTGCCTTAGGGTAGGAAAAAAACCAGCTTCCAAAATGGACAAAGAGGATTTTTTTAGTAAACGGCCGGAAAAGACGGATCAAATTCGGAATTCCATTGTGGCCGAAAAGTTTTTTTGTCTTAGCATCTTTTCTAATCATCCCTCCTTCTCGAAGAAAACTGCCGTCGGTGATGATTAAATCGACTCGGTCGAAAAGATGGTGGTATTTCTTATCGATCCAGACGAGATCTCCCGTGTATAAAATCGATTTTCGTCCTTTTTTTATCAAGTAGGCCTGGGATTTGACGTGCTTGCTATGATGTGTGGGAATCGGAGTAATCGAATACGGACCCAATTTTCTTTTCTTGCCAAGAATTTGAGTTCCTCTTGCCTTTTCAGGAGCAAATAGCACTGCCTTGGTAGCAGGATTCTCCTGCTGGCCCCGGCGGATAAAATAGGCATGGTCCGGATGCAAATGGGTGATCAATATCCATTTGGGATGGTATTTAAGATACGATTTCTCACCTAGATCTATCAGCAATGTCTTGTCGATCAATAAACCGCTTTGTTTAACGTGGCGAGGAAGAGATTTGTCGATCTCCCCTTTTGTCCCTAAAATTTTAATCTTCACAATAAAAGCTTTCCCAGCCGCCTCCGAGGGCCTTATATAGAACAACGAGATCAAGAAGCTTGGCTGTATCGCTTTTAAGTACATCCTGCTGAGATTCATTGAGCTGACGTTCCGAATCAAGCACATTTAAAAGACTGATCAGTCCTTTGGAATTTCTCTGCTGGCTTAAAACGACGATATCTTGATATCTGTCGGTTGCTTCTCTTCTTTCCTTGCTGGTTTTGAGATCTTGGGTGAAAGCGACAATGGCAGACTCAGCCTCTTCGAGAGCGTGTAAAACAGCCTGCTGATAACTGAAGGCAGTTGCTTCTGTCTCCGCTCGTTTGAGTTTTAAGTTCCCCCACAGACGGCCGCCTTGAAAGACCGGCATGGTGATGCCGCCACCAATTGACCAGGTTCTGCTTCCCCAATTGAAAAGATTTTTTAGCATAAGAGATTGAAATCCTCCATCTCCTAACAATGTGACGGTCGGGAAAAAATTAGCCACAGCAACACCAACATTGGCCGTTGCCACCGCTAGACTCCGCTCAACACGACGGATATCAGGTCTTCTGCGTAAAAGATCGGAACGGAGCCCGACAGCTATCGTGTCCGGAGCTGTAGGAAGAGGCTGCGGTGCTTTGAGCTCTTCTACGAGTGTTTCTGGAACAGCCCCTATCAATACAGAGAGTGTATAGATGTTCCGATAGATCTCTGCTTCGATATCGGGAAGTAATGCTTTTTCAGAGGCTAGAGTCGCTCTGATATTCTCATCATCGAGACGGCTGACATAGCCAGCATCTAACTGTTTATGCACGAGGACGGCTTTCTTTTCTAAAATGACGATATTTTCTTCGATCAGCTTCGACTTTTGCTGAGAACTTCTCAGTTCCATGTAATTGCGTGCGATTTCTGCCATGACAGAAAGAAGTACATCGCTTCGTTGTTCAAGGCTTACCCCGATCAAGGCACTGGCAGCTTCGACACTTCGGCGTGTCTTTCCAAAAAGATCGATCTCCCATGTCGCATCAAAAAGCGCATCATAGAGCGATTGATTTTGGGGAAATTGAGGATTGAACGGCAATCCTGTCGAAGGAGAAATCGTGCCTGGGAGATTTCCCACACTGGGCTGGCTGGCAAATAGAGGGCCATTCTGACTATAGTGGGTCTTCGTAGCATTGACATCCGCGCCGATCTGCGGGAAGAAAGAAGATGCGGCGATCTGACGGTATGCCCTGGCCACTAAAATGTTCGAATTGGCAATCAGTACATCGTTGTTGTATTCGGCTGCCATCTCAATATATTTTGTCAACAATGGATCTTCAAAAACATCCCACCATTTGATCAAAGGCGCATCTGAAGAAGCAACGGGGCTTTCCGAAGTCCATGTGTCTGCGACGTCATCTTCCGGGGGATGGTAATTCGGACCGACTGCACAGCCAGCTAAAAAAATGATAAGTCCTATGTATTTTTTCACTGTAACCTCCTACGAAAACATAGATCGGCCCCGACGGTAGTAACGAAGCCGATAATGAGCAAAGGCCAAATATTGGAAAAAACAATCCTACCCGGCATTGCTTTGAGAAAAAGACCCTTTGAAATAATCAGAAAAAACTTCAGCGGGATGCCATTCGTAAACGGCTGCAGCCATGTCGGCATATTTTCTACCGGAGTCGCAAAGCCCGATAGAAGCACAGAGGGCATCATAAAGATAAATGTCCCTAGCATCGCCTGCTGTTGCGTCGTTGAAAGGGAAGAGATAAAAAGGCCGATGCCGCTGATCGAAGTCACAAAAATAATCAGGCTGCCCATATACAGCAGCAGAGAACCGGTGAAAGGAACTCCCAAGACCAATGTCCCGATCGTAAACATGAACATCCCTTCGAGAAAACCAATGATAATACCGGGGACAAGCTTTCCTACGAGAATTTCCCAAGGAACAAGCGGAGAAACAAGAAGCTGATCAAACGTTCCTAGCTCTCTTTCTCTTGCCACCGACTGCGTCGTCACGACAAGACAGGTGAGCATTGACAAAACACCCACTAAACAGGGGATGTTATACCAGAAATACTGCGTGTTGGGATTGAACCAAAAACGCGGGACAAGTTCAACATTCTGGATGGCAAGCTCAGCTTGTGCCGTGTAATCGTTGTTGAATCGGTTGATGATCTGGTTAGTATAGCCTGCGACAATCTGCGCCGTGTTCGTTTTTCTTCCATCGAAGATCAGCTGAACTACTGCAGGTTTCTTTGCATCGATGTTGCGGGAAAATTGCTGGTCGATCGAGACCACCATGACGCCTTTTTGCAGATCGATGAAGGGACCGATCTCTTCGACTCCCTTCAAAAAGATGATCTTGTTATTAAAAATCTTGGTCCCGAAAAATCTCTCGACTAAATAAAATCCCTGCTCGCCCGCATCACGGTTGAGAATACCGATCGGCACATCTTTGACATCGAGTGTTGCTGCAAAGGTAAAGATCACCAGCTGGAAGATCGGCGGAAGCAAGATCGAAATGCGAACCTTGGGGTCCCGCAGTACCATCAGCAGTTCTTTCCAGATGAGCGCTAAAATCTTCTTCAATCTAACCTCTTGGCTGTTTTAGAAGCGGTGATGAGGAAAAAGATCAGCCCAATGCCAACAATTGGGATCATATCTAAAAAAAGCAAAGGCCAGACATTGCCGACTAAGAAAAGACTCTGCAGGCTTTGTACGAAATACTTGGCAGGAACGATATACGTCAAGACCTGGATCCAATGCGGCATACTGTGGATCTCAAAGAGAAAGCCCGATAAAATATAGGCGGGTAAAAAAGCCGTAACGAGAGTGATCTGAGAAGCAAAAATCTGATTCTTCGTGATCGTCGAGATCATCAATCCAAGGCCTAACGAGCAGAATAAAAACAGCGCGGAGACCATGAGTAGCACAAGAAAAGATCCCCGAAGTGGCAGATCATAAAAAACAATCGAGAGAAAGACGCAGATGATCATCGAGATCATCCCTAAACAAAAATACGGGATTACCTTAGCCCAGACAAGTTCCCAAATACTCACCGTCGTTGACATCAATGCTTCCATCGTTCCTCTCTCCCACTCTCTTGCGACAACGAGAGCTGTTAAAAGAGAACCAATCAGTGTCATGATAATCGCCAGTGATCCAGAAAGAAGGAAAAATCTGCTCTCTAACTGCTCGTTGTACCAAAACCTTGGGTCTGAAGAGATCAGTTGCGTCTGGGTTTGTTTTCCTTGTGATATCGCCTCTTGCGCCAGCCAATTGCCAAAAACCCCTTGCGCATAATTTTGGACAAAGAGTGCTGTGTTGGTCTCGCTGGCATCTGCAATCACCTGGATAGGTGCTGTTTTATCTGGACGGTTGCGATACTGGGTAAAGTACGAAGGCACGATGAACATCCCCCGGATAGCTCCGCTCGTCAGATCGTCGTGCAGATCTCTACGATCTCGAACGATTTTAACTTCAAAATATCTCGAATCCGTCAGCGATTTGGCAAAGCTCTGGCTATCCGGAGCCGTATCTTCCATCACGAGTCCTACTCTCAAATGGTCTAAATCAAGTGATACTCCAGAGCCGTAGAGAAAAATCAGCAAGAGCGGCAAAAAGACAGTGATCAAAAGACTGCTCGGATCGCGGATGATCTGGAAGAATTCTTTGACCATGAGCGCGCGCATCCTGCGCGCTCTTCCCTTCTTTGCTTCTTCTATCCACTCTTCTCTACTTGTCATGATTTTCTATCATTTGTATGAATGCATCTTCTAGTGTTGGGTTAGGGTTTTGATCCGATTTGATTTTGTTTTTCAGAGCACCTGGCGTATCCATCTGGATGATCTCTCCCCCATAAATCAACGCAATCTGGTCGCAATATTCCGCTTCGCTCATAAAGTGGGTCGTGATCATGATCGTCACTCCTTTACCCACAAGACCATTGATGTGGTTCCAGAACTCTCGCCTAGTGATCGGATCGACTCCGGAGGTCGGTTCATCCAAAAAAAGAACTTCAGGATGGTGCATGTTAGCGCACGCTAAACTCAGGCGCTGTTTGAAACCCAGCGGCAGCGTTTCAGAAGAATGATCCAAAAATGGCTGTAAGTTAAACACTTCGATCATCTCATCAATCGCAGCTTTTTTCTCAGAGGTCGTCAGATTATAGATCCCAGCAAAAAATTCGAGGTTTTGCCTGACACTCAAGTTTCCATAGAGTGAAAACTTTTGCGCCATGTAGCCAAGCCTTGCCCGCGCCTTTGCTGGAGCCCTCAAAAGATCAAGACCATTGACAAACGCCTCTCCAGAGGTGGGTTTTAAAAGACCGCACAACATTTTAAATGTCGTTGTTTTCCCTGCGCCGTTAGGACCTAAAAGCCCAAAGATCTCTCCCTTTTTCACCGTTAAAGAAATCCCATCCACTGCGATAAATGGCCCAAACTGCTTTCTTAAGTGTTCTGCGATGATCGCTGGCTTGTCGTCATTTATAACAACCGGAGCAAGATCGGCTAGCTCCGACTCCCCTCCAGGGCCTCCACCTAAAATATCGATAAAAGCATCTTCGAACCGCGGCTGCACGCTTTCTAATTTCGCGCCTTTCACCTCGATTCCTTTTTCTCGAACGACAATCCTTAAATCCCGCCCTTGGATCACCCCATCCATCACATTTTTGTCTTTCAACAGCTCAAATAGCAGTTTACGACGGTCTCCTTCAATGTTGGTGACCTCAAAAACCCTTCCTTCAACCCGCTCCGTCAGTTTTTTAGGATCTCCGCTGTAAAGAAGTTTTCCTTCGCTCAGCAGTAGAACCATATCGCACTTTTCTGCCTCATCTAAATACGCTGTGCTCCACAAGACGGAGATCCCTTCGCCTAGCAAAACATTGACCATTTTCCACAGCTCTTGCCTAGAAATCGGATCGACGCCGACACTCGGTTCATCGAGCAGAAGAAACGCCGGCGTTTTGATCAGTGCACAAGCCAGCCCTAGTTTCTGTTTCATTCCCCCGGAGAGATTCTTTGCTAGAAACCCTGTAAAGTCTTTAAGACCTGTAAACCCGAGCAATTTTTCACACGTTGCCTCTTTTTCCTTTCCAAGCACGTTTCTTAAGTTGGCGTAGAGATCGAGATTTTGCTGAACCGTGAGATCTTCATATAGCCCGAACTTTTGCGGCATGTAGCCCGTCAAGTAGTGGATAAATTCCGCATCTTTAATCGTATCGTATCCTTCAACCGTGATGCTCCCCGCTGTAGGCTTTAAAAGCCCTGCCATCAAACGGATCAGCGTTGTTTTCCCAGCCCCGTCAGGACCGACAAGGCCGATGATTTTTCCCTTTGAAATGGAGACGTTAATGTTGTCTAACGCAGGAGGCTCCTCAGGAGAGAACAGCTTGGTGAGATCCTGAATCTCGACGAGTGCTTCACTCATTTGATCTTCAATTTTACAGTTACTGGCATCCCTTGCACGAGCTGATTGTCAGGATTATCTGCATAGACACGGATGCGGTAGACTAGATCTGTTCTTAGCTGCGTCGATTCCACTGTTTTAGGAGTAAATTCAGCGACCGGAGAGATAAAACCCACCGTCCCAGAATATTTCCTTCCCGTATCAGTGTAAACTTCTGCCACCATGCCGTAGTAGACTTTTCCAAGTTCTGGCTCGCTCACAAACGCCCGGATCCAAACCGGCGAGCTCACAGAGAGCGTATAAACGGGATCAGCAGGATTGACCACCGTTCCTGGTTCACGGATCCGCGTTAATATAATCCCATTTGTCGGTGCGTAAGCTTTGGTGTAACTTAAGTTGTCTTTAGCAACTTCGATGCTAGCCTCGGCAGATTCTAAATCTGCAATGAGCTGATCACGTTTGGCTCCCGCATTATCGAGATCTTCTTGAGAAACCGCTCCAATGCCAATCAGTTCCAAACGGCGCTTAAGCAAGATATTCGCGTTATCTAAATTGGCTTTGACCGATTCTGCGTTTGCTAAAGCTTCTTTGAGCTGGCTGTCATAGGGCGTATCGTCCATTGTACACATCAAAGTCCCCTCAGGAACCTTGTCGCCTTCTTCAAAGATCAATTGTTTGACTTGTCCGCTGACCCTAAAACCGATATCCACCTGACGGACATCGACATTTCCATAAAGAGTAATGTGGCTGACATCTTTTTTTTCTTCGTAAGCACGATCGATTAGAACAATAATAATGACTGTCAAAGCTAGAATAACAATTGCAATCAGAATGTTTTTTTTCATAGCACTTTAATTTCCATGTATCTCCCCATGAAAATAAAGGCAACGAATTTCTCTTATTGAAATAGAAAATCACTTAGAGCTATGTTCTTTCAAAATGAAAATTCTACTCTTTCTCTTGCTTACCACTACCCTCTCTGCCAGTGTCTATTTGGAAAAGCCGGCTGACTTCAATCCCAAAGCTGAAATTGTCGGATGCTGCTACCTGCACTACCAAGACAAAATCCTCCTGCTCCATCGGCAAGACTTTAAGGCTGAAGGAAACCGTTGGGGAATCCCCGGCGGCAAATTAAATAAAGGCGAACCTCTCATTGAAGCAATCATCCGAGAGGTGCTTGAAGAGACAGGTTATCATTTAGAAAGAGAAAAAATACATCATATCGGAAAGCTCTACATCAAAGTGCCTAACTTTGATTTCGAGTATCACATGATCCAATACCAAGTTCCCATTGAACATCCCGGCGATGTCAAAATCAACTTCAAGGAACACAAAGGGTTCACCTTGGTGACTCCAAAAGATGCTCTGAAAATGGACCTGATAACGGATGAAGATCTCTGCATCGAAATCTGCTTCGGCCTAGATAGATTAAGAAAGTAATATCTTAAACGTCGATACTTGGACAATATCCAAGTTTCGACATCCAAAAAATATGATGCGATTTTGTAATTATTTGATTGTTGAGAAATTGTTAACGCTCGAAAGATATCCTTCTAACCAAGGCGGAGTGTCTTTGTGAGCTAAGATTTCATCCATCGTAAGCCAATAATGCTCCGGAACTTCATGAAGAGCTGGATTGACTTCCGTCTTAGATTTTTCAAGTTTGCAATGGAAAATGACATCTAGGACATGTTCTTGGTGAGAATCCCTGAAATAGGAACTCGTCACAAACCGGATCGGATCGATGAGTTCTAGTCCGACTTCTTCAAAGACTTCCCGCTTGATAGCTTCGACTAGAATATTTCCACTGCCGTCTTTGTATTCGACTTTTCCGCCTGGAAAAGCCAAAAAACCTGCCGCATGCACTCCAGCAGGCCGTTTGATGATTAAAAACTTGTTGTTGTGCTCGATGGCACATTCAACAACAACTAGAAATCTTTCCACTATTCAAATTCCTTCTTTTTCTTTTCCAGAAGTTCGTAGAGCTCATAGAGCTGTGTCTCGAGCTCTTCGATCTGCTTTTGACGAATACCCTGAGCTTTTACGACTTCAGGAGAGGTTGCTCCAAAGCTTTTCTTCTGCTCCTCTTCCAAAGCTATGATCTTTTGTTCACAATCCTGAATCTGCTTCTCAATCGGCTTGATTAGAGCTGCTCGTTTAGCGACTTCTTCTGCTCTTTCTTTCCGAACATTTGGCTGCGGCGCTTTCGGAGCTGGTTTCTTTTTTTCATCCCAGCCGATTTTTTCTAAGAACTCATCGTAATTGCCCAAGAACACCGTCTGCTGAGCCTCTTCACAAAGCACAATCTTATCTAAAACTAGCCTGCGTAAAATCAGTTCGCTATGGGTGACAATGACGACAGATCCGCCAAAGTCTTCTAAGGCATCGATCAGCGCTTCAATCGACTCAATGTCAAGATGGTGTGTTGGTTCATCCAAAAGAAGAAGATTACACGGCTTAGCAACGATTTTTCCAAGTAGCACACGGCTTCTTTCTCCTCCAGAGAGAACTGAGATTTTTTTAGCTGATAGCGTCCCGCTGAACATCATCGCTCCGGCAATCCCTTTGATCTCGGTGTAGTTTAGGTAGGGATTGGCAAGCGCTAATTCCTCTTCGATCATGTGCTTACCGTCAAGTCTATCGACGTGCGTCTGTCCGAAATAACCAATCCGCGTGTTGTCAGAAAATTCAATCTCACCCTTCCGAGGAGTTAAATCGCCTCCGAGCAAACGCAGCAGGGTCGATTTTCCCCTTCCGTTTTTTCCGATGATCGCAATTCTTTCTCCTTTTTCGATCTCCAATGAAAAATCTTCAATCAGAGGCTCATCTGTATAAGAAAAATGCAGATGCTTAGCATCGACCATTTTCTTTCCAGGAAAAGGAGCTTCTTGAAATGCAAATGAAAGCTCTGACATTGCATTAAGCTTTTCCAAAACCGGCTCTCTTTCAATCATTTTTTGTTTTGATTGAGCAAGAGCTGCTTTAGAAGCCGAGGCTCCAAAACGGTCGACGAAGCTCTGCAAGTGAGCTTTTTTCTTTTCTGATTTAATCCGGCTTTTTTCATGCAGCTCTTCTTCCATCAAAATCTGCTGGAAGAAATCAATGGTGCTACCCTTGATCTTTCTCAATTTTTCCCGATGAATGCCCATCGTATGGGTCGTGACATTGTCCATAAATTCGCGATCATGCGAGATCAGAATAAACTCCCCTTGCCATTTGCTCAAGAAAGTCTGAAGCCATCTGATCGAGAGAATATCAAGATAGTTTGTCGGTTCATCCAAGAGTAGACAGTTAGGCTCTGACACCAACACTTTGGTTAAGTTCAAGCGGAGCTGATATCCTCCAGAAAAATCCCCTGGCGCTTTCTCTAAATCTTCTTCCGTAAATCCGAGGCCAAAGAGAATCCTTTCCGCTTTATAAATGTCTTCTTCAGGCAGTCCCAGAGCCGCCTCTTGAATCAGTGCCTTCTGAGTAAACTTAATATGCTGCTGCAGATAGCCAATGCGATAGTTTTTCGGGATGCTGATCGTCCCCTCATCTGCTTCCATCTCTCCATCGATCAAACGAAAGAGCGTTGATTTGCCTGAACCATTTCTTCCGACCAGGCCGCATCGTTCTCCCTTCTGGAGAGTAAAACAAGCATCCTCAAACAACGGATGACCAGAAAATGCTAGACCGACATGATCGAACTGAATCATAGAAATTGCCCTTGATTAAGGGGGACATTTTATCAATACTCCTACTATAAGTCAGCAGGATTAACTTTAAAATCTAGATGGAATATGCTACATAGAGGTTATGACAAAAGGCATTAGACTCTCAGATCTACCTTGCACTAAAGGAAAGTATTTATATCGAGGCACCCTTTTCACCCTAAATAAACCGATCAAATCGACCGCTAAGGGCAAAAAACTCATGGTCTTAGCCAGCAAAATCGTTGGTGGAGAGAAAAGAGTTAAACTGATCCATTTTGGCGCACTTGGCTATGGGCATAACTACAGTGAAAAAGCTAAAAAGAGCTATCTAGCCCGTAGTGCAAAAATCCGGGATAAAAATGGAAAATTGACCAAAAACGATCCTTGGAGCGCCAACCACTGGGCTCGCAAGATCTTATGGCCCGTGAGCAAACCTGCTCACGGACCACGCTACACTTAGAGAATTTCAGCCGCAATGGCAGCGAGCTCAGACCGCTCAGTTCTCTCTAAGAACATCTGACCGTAGCCAGCATAATCGCGCATCTTCCCAACCACATACGTCAAAGCGTTGGAATCTTTATCAAGATACGGATTATCAATCTGCGTCGGGTCTCCCGTAAGCACAACCTTCGTTCCTTTACCCGCACGAGAAATGATCGTTTTCACCTCGTGAGGAGTTAAGTTTTGAGCTTCATCGATGATGATGTACATCTTCGGAAGAGATCGACCGCGGATATAAGTCACCGCTTCCATCTCGAGCTTTTTACTATCGATGATCCATTGTTGAGCATCCGCGCCGTTGCCTACACCGCTCGTCGACTGGCATAAGAATTCCAAGTTATCATAAATCGGCTGCATCCAATGATAGAGCTTTTCTTCTTTGGTTCCTGGCAAATATCCGATGTCTTTCCCCAGAGGAATAATCGGACGGCTAACTAGGATCTTCGTATAGACATTTTCATCAAAGACTTTACGCAGTCCCGCAGCAAGAGCCATCAAAGTCTTTCCTGTTCCAGCAGGACCTATAAGAGTGACAAGAGAAATATCGTCGCGAAGCAGCAGATCCAAAGCGCATTTTTGCTCGACGTTCAGCGGCTGGATGCCCCAAATGTCTTTGGTAAACTTCATCAAGGGTTCAAGCTTTTTACTCACAGAATTGAATTTACAAACTGCAGAAGACTGCTCAACAGATGTCATGATACAGTATTCATTCGGAGAGAAATCTTGGATATCTAGAGAAACTGAATTGTCTTTGAAGAACATATCGATATCCCGTTTAGGAACCTCGATTTTTCGGTATCCCTTATAGATGTTTTCATAGGAAAATTTAAGATTTTCATAATCTTCGGCTTCCAATCCGATCGCTTCAGCTTTTACACGTGTAACGAAATCCTTAGAAACCAAGACGACCTCTTCGCCTTGCTCTTTTAAGAGAAATGAGATCAAGAGAATTTTATTCGTTAGACGATCGAGTGGAAGAGGGAATGTTTTTTTCTCTGGTGAGCGGAGCTCCACATGCACTTTCACCCGGATGTTATTGTCGATCACGACCCCATCGGTCAAATTACCCGTTTTGAGGTTCTTTAAAGAATCGATATACCGCATGACATGGCGAGCATTTTTACCAATCTCTTCAGAAGACCGCTTCATGGAGTCGAGTTCTTCTAATACAACTAAAGGGATGACAACATCGCTATCCTTGAATTTCTTCATTGAGTCTGGGTCATGAATCAATACGTTAGTGTCGATCACAAAGGTTTTGCGAGCCACTGTCCCTCCTTTTACTACGAACTTTTCTGCTGAAACTGCTGTTTGAGATCCGATAAGACACCTCCGCTATTATCTCGACTTTGCAGCTTTTTGGGCCCGAAGGCCTCGAAATATTTGTTCTCGGGGAAGTTATTTAAACCAGGAAGGGGTTAAAAAACACCCCTTCCTGGTTTAAATAATCTTCAAGTTCGACCATAGGTCGAAAGGCCGAGATCAAATAGACGAGGCAGGCGGGCCCAAAAAGCTGCAAAGTCGAGATTTTGTACTATCAGTAAAAAAATCAGGTCCAGGCACCGCCCCAACAAGAGAGCTATTTTCATCTAGCCCACCTCTGACCGCGATGCCCCGGCCTGATTCTTCCTCTTTTTCGGGTAGTGATAAACATGTAATGCTAAGCACTGCTCGTGGAGGTAGGCGATCTGCTACGTTGCCCTCCATCGCCGACCCCATAAAGGGGTCGTCTGTTTCGGGTACCCGCTTGCAGCGGCGCCTTGTATCTCACCTACCTGCACTTCGCATTACATTAGCATTACATGTTTATCACTACCCTTTTTCGCAGCATAGCTTAAGCGTCGCATGCTGACAATAATTTTTTATAATCTATTGATTATCAAACAACTAAGGTATAATTTCAGCACTCTAGCATAGATTCTGCTAAAATTGTTGACCCAGAAATCCCCCTCTTTTATAATGAGCTACGTAACCCCATGAGGTTGATATGCAAATCACCGATAAAATCTTAAGCCTCCCTCCTTATATCTCCACATCTTGGAAAAACATCGTTTCCATCCATGTTGAGACTCGCCCTTACGGCCATGTTCTCCTAATCGAGCTGGTCACTGGGAGCAAGGTTGAAGTCCCTAATTTAGACGCCAAGCTCATGGAGAAAATCTTCAGTATGCATGCGCTTGTCCTAGAAAAAGAAGGAAACCCCATTGCGACACAAACTTTTGCAATCCCTCTTCCTTTTCCTATCGAAGGATTAACCCCTACACTTCAACATAATCCTGAGCAGGCTAACACTCCTCCTCTACCTCCAGAGATCCTCGAGAAAATCCAATCTCTCAAGGGCATCCTCCCAGAAGATCTAACCTCAATGCAAAAAGCCGAACCCCATTGCAACTGCCCTTACTGCCAGATCACCCGCGCTATCACAGGTACCCTATTAGAATCCGCACCTCTTCAAATTGAAGAAGAGGTCACAGCTGCAGATCTCACCTTTCGCGACTGGGACATCAAGCAAGAAAACGATCAAATCTACTCTGTCACCAACCCCCTCGATAAAAAAGAACACTACAATGTCTTTTTAGGCGAACCTGTCGGCTGCACCTGCGGATCAAAAAACTGCGAACACATCCAGGCCGTCTTACGGAGCTAACTCTCCTTTAAGATAGAGCCATTTTCCCAGCACCTTTTCGAAGGTGCTTTTTTCCGTGAAAGAAAAATCTTTTCCATCCATATAGAGATAGGCCGTGAACTTCACCACGCCTTTCGTTTCTCCTTCCTGAACATCTAAAATTTTAAGTCCCTTGAAGATCGTCGTATGACAAAATTCTTCAATTTCTTTTCTCCTAACATCTTCGGGTCTCTTTGCATCGGGATGATCGGGATGGGTTGTCTTCAAAATATAATCGACAATTCCCTTCGCATAGGCCGAGTAGCGCGATCTCATCAACGCTTCAGCGCTTTTTGCCAGCTCTCCTTCATGACAGAGCCGACAACACGCCCCGTAATTTTTTCCACTTCCACAAGGACACAATCCATCTTGACTTTTTTCCATTCCAAAAATTTTACTGAAAAAGCCGCATAAGTCGACACAAAAGAATTTGATACATCTTAATAATTCTTCGTTATATGATGTTGCCATTCTAATCCAAATGGATTAGCCAAAGAACACCTGAAACAAGGAGAAATATTTATGTCATTATACGCAATACCACAAGTCGCATGCAGAGTTGCATTAGGAGCGACACTACTCGTTACTAGCGCACGCACACTTGAGATCTTAGCAGAAGCCGTATACCGCGCTTTTAGCAAATGCTGCTCAAGTACTGAGGAAAAAAAACAAGCTACTATAGGCGAAAAAAAACAAGCTACTATAGGCGAAAAAAAGCAAGTTACTGATACAGCTAAAAGTGCGTTGTCTTATATTGATTGGACGACAGCTTACGCTAAAAAAGATTTGTCATCCCTCAGCATCTCAGCGGTAATGAACGTTGCTGTCGGAGCAGCAGCTCTGTTCGCAGCTAACAGATACAATCCTGCTCTCTTTACAAGCGCAAGCGGCTTCGTGCGCAATGTTGTTGGAATCTAATTCAAACCTGACAACATTTCTCAGAAACCTCGTTAACTTGTTGTCCCACTCAATTAAAAAATTGAGTGGGATTTTTTCTTCAAAACATCTGACCAAAAATTTATTCTGATCTTCACAAGAGCGATAGATTTTTTTTACTACATCTTAAATATCCGATTTATCTATACTGTGCTCTTCTAATCTTAAATGGGGATTAGGAAACACAAAACTTAGGAGTTTTTCTATGACAGCATTAGCAGGCACAAATTTGTCCTTTGGCAACGCCATCGACAGCTTAGTTTCAATAGGCTTCTCGTTCTACTTCGGCAGAATGGGATTACAAGGTCTTTCAAAAATCTCAGCTGTTGGTAATCGTGCAGTTAGCGATGCGCTGAGCTGGATGGGGTTCGATACTTCAAAAGCTAACACCCGTGCTGCTACAGCAGCTGCTTGGGTGCCAACAAACGTATCCAATTTCTTAAAAGATGACAGCGGCTATAACGCAAAGTTCAAAAAAGATACTACGCTTGTTGACGAAAATGGCAAACCAATCAAAGACTCTGATAACAAAGAAGTCAAGAAACTTGCTGGCGAATACAAAAATGACGCTATTCCTATGCTTGTTTCTGGAGTCGCTAAGTCTATCGTTGCATTGATCGTGCTCGATGCGAAAGAAACTCTCTGGAAACCAGCTCATCCGCTTCTCAATGGCGTATTGAGCTACATCAGCCCATTCCGAGCTGTTTTAGGACAATCTTGGGTTGCTGATGGAATCAATTACGTCGTTAGAGCTGTACGCACCTAACTCAAGTGATTTTTGATCTGATTCTACTCCCATTTAGGCTTACCTGGATGGGAGTTTTTTTTATTCATACGATTGGGGAGACTGCCGCAGGCTTTTCTTTTCACCATGGTGCTTCTTATTCGTCAGCATCTTATCTTTAGACCGGCGAGACCGGCGCCTTTTTTGACGGCGGATCTTTTCCATCTGGTGCTGTTTTTGACTTTTGACCTTGTTGATTTGAGACTCAAAACGGTCGCACAGCTCCCGGCGCGCGATATATCTATTCAGCTCACGTGAACGGTCCTGCTGGCATTTCACCTCGATCCCTGTCGGAATATGTTTCAGATAGACGCAGGAAGAGGTTTTATTCACCTTTTGTCCACCTCTACCCGATCCCAAAATGAACTTCTCAATCAGATCATCCTCATGGATACCCAGCGTTTCCATTCTGCGGCTAAGTTCTTCTATTTTTTCTTGACTGATCATATTTTCATCATACCATAGAAATAGTTGACTTGGAAATTAAGAATGACTACAGATGAAATTAATGGATAAAGAAATCATTATTGTTACAGGCAGTAGCGGAAGAATCGGCGCTAACATCTGCCGAAGATTTGGAAAAGAATACCATATCGTTGGTTTTGAGCTTTTAAAAGCTCTCTATGCCGCTGCGGATGAAGAACTCGTCCCTGTCGACCTCTCTTCCGATGAGAGCGTCCATCAAGCTTTTACCCATATCAGGACGACGTACGGCACCCGCATTGCCGCAGTTATCCACCTGGCAGCTTATTATAGTTTTGATCAGCAGCATTCCGATAAATATGAGCTCGTCACAGTCAAAGGAACTGAGAGACTTTTAAAAGCTCTGCAAGGTTTTGAAGTGGGGCAGTTCATCTTCTCCAGTACGATGCTCGTCCATGCTCCTTGCGCACCTGGCCATCCAATCAATGAAGAGTGGCCGATCGAGCCCAAATGGGACTATCCCCTTTCTAAAGTCCATACTGAAAAAGTGATCCATGAGCTCAGAGGCAATATGCCGACGGTGATCATGCGAATCGCTGGAGTCTATGACGATAAATGCCATTCGATTCCGATCAGTCATCAAATCCAACGGATCTACGAAAAACAGCTAGAAAGTCGATTTTTTCCAGGAGATATCCATCACGGTGCTTCTTTCTTACACATGGATGACCTCGTTGACGCCATTGAAATGGCCGTCCGCAAGAGAAAACAACTTCCTCCTGATCTGGTGGTTCTCATTGGCGAACCAAAAACACTCAGCTATGACGATCTGCAAAATGAGATCAGCCAGCTGCTTTTCAATAAGCCTTTCAAAACGTTTAGGATCCCCAAGATCATTGCTAAAATCGGTGCCTGGGTCCAATGCCATCTCCCCTTGATCACACCTCCCTTCATCAAACCGTGGATGATTGATCTAGCCGATGAGCACTATGAACTCGATATCTCAAAAGCAAAAAAGACCTTAGGTTGGGAGCCCAAAAACAACTTGAAAGCGTCTCTTGTCAAAATAATTGATGGACTCAAAAAAGATCCTGTACAATGGTACAAAGATAATCAACTAGGATCTCCTAAAAAATATGTTGAATTCTAACTATGACTTTAGTCCCCTACACAGATGGCCCTACCGCTTTAGAAGGATTCGCGGCCCATACCATTCCAGAAAAACGACCGGTTGTCATTTTATGCCATGCCTGGAATGGAAGAGATCCGTTTATTTGTGAAAAAGCTGAAATGATGGCCCGCTGGGGCTATGTGGGATTTGCTCTTGATATGTATGGCAAAGGCGTCATTGGAAAATCGAAAGAAGAAAATGCTGCCCTAAAAAAACCGTTCATTGAAGATCGGTCTCTTCTCCAAAGAAGACTCCTCAAAGGCTATGAAGCCGCCTGCTCTCTTCCACACGCCGATTCTGAAAAGATTGCTGTGGTGGGATTTGGGTTTGGTGGACTTTGCGCTTTAGATCTTGCCCGCAGTGGTGTGAAATTACGCGGCGCTGTCAGCGTCTATGGCCATTATGACGCTCCTCCTAAGAAAAAACCCGTCACAGCCAAAATTCTAGTGCTGCATGGCTATGACGATCCGATTGTCGAACCAGAAGAGATGAGGCACTTTGCGGATGAAATGACAAAAGAAAAAGTCGATTGGCAGGCCCATACCTTCAGTCATACCTTGCATGCTTTTATGAATCCTGAAGCTGGCCTAACTTATAATCCTCTTTCTGCTCAAAGAGCCTGGCATGAGATTCAAGGATTTTTGGAAGAAATCTTCCAACTCTAATAGTCGAATTCCGAGTCTTCTGTGTCGCAGAACCTTTTGTTCTGATGCAGCTTTTCAATCTCGTGCATTTCATGTGAAGAAAACTCAAAATCCATGATATTGAAATTCTCGATCAGATGTTTTTCGGATGATGCTTTTGGGATAACCGGGATCTCTTTTTGAAAAAACCACCGTAGAACGACTTGTCCTGGGGTCTTGCTATGGGCTGCACCAATTTTTTTCAGGACGGGATCTTTGAGTACCGCTCCTTTTCCAAGAGGCCGATAGGCAATCAATTGGATCCCTTCTGATTTGCAATACTGCCAAAGCTCTTTTTGATAGAGGTAGGGATGGAATTCAACTTGATTGGCTGCAGGCTTATGACCGTCATTGAGTAGATTTTCCAGATGGTGGATGGTGAAATTACTGACACCGGCTTTTTTGATTTTTCCTTTTTTGACGAGCAGCTCCATTGCTTTAAAGACCTCTGACATCGGCAGTGCCTTAAAAGGCCAGTGGATCAAGTAAAGATCGAGATAGTCTGTCCCAAGCTGCTTTAAAGCCAGATCACACGTTGCTTCCACAGATTGCGGGATCTTCTTTAGATCAATCATATCTAGCTCGAATTTTGAGGTAATAAAAAGCTGCTTTCTCTCAAAACCCTTGATGGCTTTTTTAATGGCTTCTTGGTTTTCATAATCGATGGAGGTATCGATATGCCGGTAGCCGATCTCAAGTGCACGCTTGACGATCTCTGTACACTTATGTCCTTGTAACTCATACGTACCAAGACCAATTAGTGGAAGTTTCATGGGACGTACCTTTTGTGAGCTATTTCCCAGTTGATATTTTTGAAAAACGCTTCGATATAGGCTGCACGGTCAAGAAGATAGTCGATCATGTAAGCGTGTTCAAAAACGTCCATGATGAGAATCGGCTTACCCCCGGTCAAATGACCGACATCATGTTCATTGATCCAGGTGTTGAAGAGCCGACCTGACTGCGGATCTAAATAAAGGACAGCCCAGCCGATGCCGCGCATCGCTCCGGTAGCAATAAAATCGGATTTCCACTGGTCGTAGCTTCCAAAATCAGCAACAAGCTTCATATAAAGCGGGCTGCTTGTATCTAAAGTGCCTTTGCCTCCGAGATTCTCGAAATAACACTCATGCAGCCGCATCCCATCGAATTCCCAACCGAAACGGCGCTTGATCTCAGCATAGAGTGGGCTGCGATTTTTGCCTTCTGATGTCAGCGTTGCTAAAATATCGGTTAAGAGGTTCGTGTTGGTGACATAGCCTTGATAGAGCTTGAAATGGGTCTGGAGCGCTTTGTCGCTAAATCCGGGCATGCCAAGAAGTGATGAATAGTCTTTTGCTTGATAGTAAGCTTTAGCCTCTTTTTGCGCAGGAGGCTGTGCAAAAAGTCCGATGAGCGTTGTGGATAAAAACAGAAAACAGACCACTTGTAGCCAATTTTGTTTCTTCATCTTTCTATTATTCTAAAAGCTCCACTTTTCCTGTATGAAAATTATAATAGGCAGCGACAACAGAGAGTTTCTTTTTGGAAATATAGTCGCTTAAGACCGGATGATTTCTTAATTGACCTGCCATCATTTTCGCGTTGGTCTTAATGGTATTTTGCAGTCGATTTTCTTTTTGCGTTTTTGTTGCATCTACAGCCGGCTGGATCAGGTGTGCGACGGCTTCGATATCTTTGGTATTGCCTGCAATAACAGCATCGATCGCACCGCAATTTTCATGGCCTAGCACCATGATAATCGAAGATTTCAGATAAATAACTGAGTAATCGATACTGTCTTGTTCAAGAGGCCCAATGACATTGCCAGCCACGCGAACAATAAAAAGCTCGCCGATCCCTTGGTCAAAAATAATCTCAGGAGCAACCCTCGAATCCGAGCAACCTACAATCACAGCGTAGGGAATTTGTTTGGAAAGGAGTTCATGGCGCCTCTCGCTTGCCCTGTTTAAGTGAAGAGATTGATCTTTGGAAAATCTTTGGTTGCCTTCTATGAGGTTCTGAAGCGCCTTCTCTGGCGTTATCCCAAATAGAGAGACTTGAATCAAAGCGCAGAAAACCGCGAAAAAATTTCTCATTGTTACCTCAAATTAACTCTCAGATAACATATTCCGCATTTTCATCCTCTTGAAAAAAACTCCCCAGTTTTTCCAGTTCTCATTTATGATTCTGTCTTCCATCATCCTAAAAAAGCAGGGTAGAGTTTGCTAAAAGCCATCAAAATAGTCGCCCGTGATTATTACTTGGCCCTCGACTATGCGTTTAGGACAAAGGATTTTGATCGCCTTAGACGTTTTTTGGCAGATGGTTGCAAGTTAAAGGCTTTGAGTGCATCTTTTACTGGGAAAGAAGCTATTCTTAAATTCATGAGCAGTACCATTTCTTTGGTCAATACGTTTGAAATTCGGCGGCAGTATTTCGATCACGACTCCTGCTGTACTGTCATGGATGTGATCACTCCTATCCCTGATCTTCATGTGAATACCGTTGAATGGATTGTTATCAAGGAGGGCCAAGTCGTTGAAATCAATGCTATCTTCGATGTTCAAGCATCGAATCGGTTCATGCACTTGATCCAAAATGGAGATCTTTTTACAGCAAAGAATTTGACATAGGAATGAAAAAGCCCTCTTCCCTGAATGGGAAGAGGGCAGTTCTTAAGACCTAACGTAGATGAGTCCGATGGTTGAGGAGCTATTGGGTGCTGCTCCTTTTTCATCTTTCCACTTATTGAGCATATCATGCTCAATATACCCTTCAATTGGTCGGAAGCGGACTTTATAAAATCCTGGCTCACTAGGAGCAATCAGGGTAAAGTTCGCGTGGGACTCTTGATCGATGAAAATTCCTCTACCGATATCGACAGCGGTCTCAGCCTGCTCTCGCCCTTTAAATCCAATGAGCAAGCAGTGGTATTTGACGCTTTTTAGCTGATCTTTATCCAGACTACACTTGAGATGACCTTCAATACGCTCACCAGGTTTAACAATGGTCGCCATGGGGTGATCATTGAAAGTAACATCCGATACCGTTGCGGGTCCAACTGTCGCTTGTTCATGAAATTTTTTTCGAACATAAGTTTGGAGATCTTCTACTTTCTCTCCAAACTTTTTGATGCCTTTTTTGACATTGGCTTTAGTATTTTCGGCTATTTCCTCAGTCTTATCTACTCCTTCTTTCAGAGTTTCAGCACTGGCATCGATACCACTTTTGATCTTATCGCTGGTACTTTTTGCAAATAACGAAGGGGAAGAACCCAAAGTTAGCAAAACCATTGTCAAAAAAACGAGACCTTGTTTCACGTTTATTGTGTTCATAAAAACCTCCAATTTCTTAGTTACATAAATTACTCGCCGTCATGCGGCCTCCTCTTAAATGCATGGTTCTTAAAACCATATGCTTGACAGTTTAAAACTCTGATCTTTTTTAAGCAAATTGCTTCCTAAACTTGAACGTTCATATGAGGATTCAATTTTTCTTCGACTGTTTTTAACGATTTTTGGGGACCTACGTTCAATCTTTAGTTATATGAGCAACAAATCTTCCCACCGTTTGTCCAATTAAAAATCCTAAATTTACTCCGACCAAAGCGGGATAAAGATGTGTAACATCCCGACCTCTTAAAGTAACGGCGGGGGCAATTTGGAAAAGCCCAAAACTGGTTCTGGTAATCGTATCTGCATTTTTTTTCACATACCCATAGGCAACAGAAAATGGAAGGACCGCGCTCGACAAAACTGAGGTAAAGTCTTTGATAAGAACTTGGAGAACCCGCGTCCCTAAAGACTTCTCTCCTTTTGAAAATCTACCAGCACACGTTTGCAAAAGAATCGAAACAACAAGCCCACCTGCGGCACATAAAACAACAAGCTGCCGATCTGAGACATCTTGTTGATATGCCTGATAAGTTGTAAACACAGTTCCTGCTGCAGTTAAAAGTGTAATCCCGCCAGACAACATTTGAAACCTCTAAATTAAAAAAAACAATTTAGCACTAGAGATTCAAAAAATCAATTGTGGTTTTTGCGACAGACCTGATCCTTACCCACAAATTCCGATTCTAGAGGGAGGCGAGGCAAAGCCAGATGGAAGCCCAGATGGAAATCTGGGCGGTCCGAATGGTGAAGCCCATAGCTGAAAGCAGCTATGGGTGAGACAGAGGATCCATATGGCAAAGCCGCAGCCCCCTATGGAAACAGAATTTGTGGGTAAGGGTCAGGCGATAGGCGTTTGCCGCTAAATGAGCTTGCCGGGTCGCTTCCGGCAGCCGATATCCTCTTAAACAACGTTGGACCAGTTCAACAGCTGTCTTTAGAGAAACTTTGTGTCCGGAAGAGACGATCAACGGATTTGACCGAACTTTAGTCCGGAGTAACATCCCAAGAGTTCGATTTTGCCAAACTAATGGGACTTGAGCGCCTACCTTAGGACTCAAAACAGCCGTAGGCTCTCCTACTAGAATCGATTTAGCCACTCCAATCGTGGGGATATCTAATAGAACTCCGATATGGCTGGCAATACCAAGTCCTCTTGGATGAGCGATTCCATGGCCATCGACGAATAAAATCGACGGTTTATTTTTCAATTTTTTAAAAGCTTCAACTAAAGCAGGAGCTTCTCGAAAACCCAGCAGGCCAGAAATGTAAGGAAAGCTTTGCTTACAAGCAATAGCAGCTTGCTCTTTGATTTCCAAAGAGTCAGAAAGAGCAATTGCTGAAGCATAGATCATCTGTTTTGGATCGTAGAGATTATTGCTCACATCCATTCCGCCAAATGTTGGAAAGCTTTGGAAGGAATCTTCCAAAACCACCTTCGCTGCCATGATGCGCTGGACTTCTTTTGCCTCGCTAGCGGAATTAGGAAAAAACCAAGAATGAGGAACATCCATGAATCTATCCCTTAAATGATGAAATTTTGATTTTTGATGTATTTTTTCGCAGATTTTAAAGCCGCTTCGCAGGACCTACTTAGGTAAGTAGGCCAAGAAGCGGCTTTAGAAGATGCGGGAAAAGACGCAAAAAGCGAACTTTTAGCATTAAGGGATAGATTCATCCATTAATTGTACTTTACAACCATCTTTATTTTGGATAATTAAAGGTTAGATAGGAGGGATTTATGAAATCCAAAAAAAAGATGATAGGACTCGTCGCCATGTTAGTAGGCGTTGTCCTCTTTATTTTTGCTAAATATGAACAACACCGTGTTAGCGGTGCAAAAGAGTCGTACGGGAGAGGAGCTAGCATGTTTTCCGGTAATGCTACCGGTGATGCTGTCGGCGGATATATGCAAGGACAGCTGAGCCAATATGATACATCGCTGAGACTCTGTGAGATTGGTGGAATTATCCTCATCGTTCTCGGTGCTGGTGTTCTCTATTTCGCACGTAAAAAGAAATAACTAGGAGCAAATCTGATGTTAACCTGGGCTGTTATTTTTCTCATTATTGCC
>Ga0206825_1028_pt1 | contig 34987 bp, 37 predicted proteins | sample Alteio_BWOrgCont_79_FD_152875 | JGI IMG/M metagenome (GOLD analysis project Ga0206825, IMG submission 152875) | Enriched cells from forest soil in Barre Woods Harvard Forest LTER site, Petersham, Massachusetts, United States -... | ecosystem: Environmental > Terrestrial > Soil > Temperate forest >...
CCGAATCAATTATTTCCATATTTTGGTTCAGCTTCCACAGCTCTATTGAATTGGATACAGCCGGGGAGAAAACGGAAGCATACTGTTTATTTAAGACAAGGACATAATTACTGTCATTATCCAAAATCAGGCTAACAGGAACAAGGTTGCTGGGTGAATAATAAGACGCAGCGCTGCCGCCTATTACGTATAAATTAGCCCACAAGTATCCTGCCGGTATTTGTTTTTGCCATATCAATTGCCCGTCATAACTAAAATGATAAAAAGCGACAAAAATGCTGTCAAGAAGCTTCGTTGCCGGTATTTTACTAAAACTAAAAGCTGCTGTAAACCCTTTGTCTGCGGTCTGCACTATACCTGCGGGACTATACCAGAATTGCTTGCAAATACCCATACCAGTGGTGTCAACAAAAAAATTCTTGTACCAAACCAGGCCGGTAGCAGGATCAATAAGCCGGAGATAAGGAAGAAATCTATTGCCCAGAGTATTTTCGATATAATTATATCCATATTGTATAAAATCACCGGATAAAGAGTTATAACTGAAAACACTATACGCTGTATTGTCGGTCAATGTTATATCCTCTGTTGAAACCAGCTTACCCGATGTATCAAATTTATCAACTTCAGCAACATTTGCATAGCCGCTACCCCCACTGTTATAACCACGTGAAACATACAGGAAATTTTCATATGAAAAAAGCCAGGAGAATGTAGGTTCCAGTAATTCATTGGCTGTTTTACACCAGAGAAATCTTCCATTCTTATCCGTTTTCATTAGCCGCTCCCGGTGATTATTGGAATCTCTATAGATCGCGTAGAAGTTACCTGAAGCATCATGAGTGAACCCGTCAATATAGAAAGGGTTTAACGGATGGGCCTGGCTGTTGTATATCTTAAAGAAGGTATCGTTTGCGGGTGCAGTATTTACTTTGCTTTTTTTGCAGGATAGCAGGCAGCAAAAAGCAATCGCCATGTATATGGCTATTATATAAGGCTGGCGTAATAATTTATTTTTGAAAATTTGCTTCATCTTTACTTTTTATAATGTAGCAGCATACATACATTATTATTATGACCGGATAAAAATAGCAAATTAAATTTTATTATTTGGGCATATTTTGGAAGGAAATAATTTTTGTGGTATTTGTACTTTTTTTACCACAAGCATTTGACTGGATATTTTTTAATGTTTTTATCAACCGTAAGAATGGTTAATTTATCAGTTATTGCCTGGGAAATAATTATTCTGTCAAAAGGGTCTCTGTGTATAAACTCAAGAGTTAAGAGCGGGTAAAGATGGTAAAACTCTATGGATAGCAATTTTATATCAGTTCTGGAAAGATAATCAGCTATTTTATTGAAAGGTACTTTAAGGTTCAATTTTCCGTTGCTTGATTTAATTGCAATTTCCCAGAGGCTTGCAATGCTTAGAAAGCAATCATTATCAATATGAACTATTTCATTCCTGATCTTTTTAGGTAACTGGTTATCCCCTTCAATAAACCAAATAAAAGCGTGTGTGTCTAATAGATATTGCATTACATGTAGTCTTTAAATTCTTCTAAAGGTTCATCAAAATCCGGGGACATTTCAAATGACCCTTTACCAATCCCAAATTGACGCTCTTTTATTTTTTTTAACGGCTTGTGCTTCTGTTCTAAAAAGGCAACAAAATCAGCAACTTCCGCTTTCAGGTTTTCGGGCAAAGCTGTAATGTGTTCATATAACATGGTATCAGACATAATAATCGTTTTTTGCTATTACAAATTTAAGGGAAATTTGAATTACAAATAATAACTCCTGACGCAAGCTCAACAAAATCCTACTCCATGCACTTCATCATACTGTCCCAGAGTTTTGCGGCGGAGCGTTCCCAGTCGAACTTTTTTATTTGCTGGCGGGCATTGGCAATGAGCTTTGTGCGCAGGGCTTCGTCTTTGTAGAGTTGGTGCATTTTATTGGCTATGTCCTGCGGGTCGGCTGGGTCCACTAAAAGGGCGGCGTCTCCGGCCACTTCAGGCATGGAAGAGGTGTTGCTCACTATCACCGGCACATCGCATTGTAATGCTTCCAGTATAGGTATGCCAAAGCCTTCAAACAAGGAAGCGTAAACCAATGCGTATGCCCCGCCAATAACTTTAGAAAGCTCGTCAACATTCATATACCCTACCCATTTCACATCTTCCTTAAAAGGCATATCCGAGCGCATCTGTTCCACTTCATCATACTTCCACGCGGGCCTGCCGGCTATAACCAGTTTCATATTGGTGTGCTGCCTTTGCTTGAATATAACAAAGGCTTTGAGCAGGTTCACTATATTCTTACGCGGGTGCAGGGCGCCCGCAAAAACAAAGTATTCGCAGCCATCGGCATATTGTTTTTTTGCGGCTTCACGCGCTGTTATATCCAGCGGTTTATACTCGTTGTGCGCGCCATTATAAACCACGTCTATCTTATCCGGTGAAATGCCATAGCATTCGCTGATGTCGTTCTTGGAGAATTTGGAAACCGTGGCTATGCGTTTTGCCTTCCTTGCGAAAAGTGGGGAATAGTGCCGCCAGTATAGCCGGTGGCTAAGTACAAAGTGATCGGGATAATGTTCAAACGCAAGGTCGTGTATCACTAAGCAGGTGGGTACTTTTGTGCGCAAAGACATGTAGCTGTCGGGCGATAAAAAGAGGTCTATCTTATATTTGCGCAGCATAAATGGCAAGCTCCACTCGAACCAGATATAGAACAATATGGGATGCCGCGCCTGCGGGTGAACCACCACGGGCGTTACATTGGGGGCAAAAACAAATAAAGGATCGTATGGCCTGTCGAAAAAGAAAAAGAATTCGTGTTCAGGATGGTCCCGTACAATGCGTTCCAGCGTTTGATAAGTAAACCAACCTATACCTTCCAGCTTCCCTTTTAACAGCAACCGTGTATTTACAGCAATTCGCATACCTTATGGCGACAAAAATATACTTTTACCGCTTTATTACCCGTTAATTATCGTGATGCGCCGTTTTTTTGTAAAAAACATTCTTTTTGTAATAGCTGTAAACATATTGGTTAAGCCAATATGGGTGTTTTTTATTGACCGTACCGTGCAAAATTCCGTACCTACCGCATCTTATGGCACCTATACTGCGTTGCTCAGTTTAAGCATCATTTTCCAGACAATACTTGACTTTGGCATCAGCAGCTACAACAGCCGCACCATAGCCCAGAACCCTGATAAGCTGACCACGCTCTTTCCGGCAATGTTATCGGCGAGGCTGGTGCTTATTATCTTTTATATGCTGCTGGCCTACGCATGGGGATTCGCGATCGGGTACCGGGGGTGGGAGTTACATTTATTGCTCGGTGTGCTGCTCATACAATCCCTTAATGCGTTGGTGTCGTTTATCAGGAGCAATATTGCCGCGCTGCACAAATTCAAAACAGACGGGATACTATCTATCACCGACCGCCTGCTGATGATACTGATCTGCGGTTTCCTGCTTGTGTACCCGGCAACAGCGCGCCGGTTCACTATACAGTGGTTTGTTATAGCCCAGGTAGTATGCTACTTCATAGCAGCCGTAATCGGGTATATGATCTTAAAACGGTTGGGTAAAGTGAGATTAAAATTCTCATTTCACGGGCCAACGATCTTTAAAATTATCCGGCAAAGTTTCCCTTATGCCCTGCTAATCTTCCAGATGTCGGTATATAACCGCGCCGATGTGATGATAATGGAACGGATATGCGCCGACGGCAAAGTGCAGGCGGGCATATGGGCTGCTGCATTCCGTTTGCTGGACCAGGCAAATATGTTCGGGCTTATGTTTGCGACCATATTGCTGCCTCTTTTCGGAAGGATGCTGTCGCAAAAACAGGATGTAAGAAATATGGTGAAACTATGCGTGAATATGCTGTTGCCTTTATCCTTCATGGTGGCTATAGCCGGTATTTTTTTCAGCGGCGATATTATGCACTTGCTTTACCATAAAAGCGTTCTTTATCACACCATGCCGAAGGATTACAATACAGTGTTCGCAGTGCTTATCGCTTCATTCCCATCGTGGTGCCTGATGTATGTTTACTCTACCCTGCTTACAGCCAATGGCAGCCTTAAAACCCTTAATATCATTGCTTTTGCGGGCGTTATCATTAATTTGTCGCTCAACTTTTATCTTATCCCCGGCATGAAGGCGCTTGGCGGAGCTATCACCTCATTCAGTACACAAACTATTCTTGCCCTCACATTTATGGTCTTTGCCACGCGGATAGTAAAATTGCCGTTAAATATAAAATGGGCGCTGTCGCACATCGGGTATCTCGCGCTTATTCTGCTGTTAGCTTATGGCATTACTACGGCGTTGCATTCTGTGGCATGGGTGTTGCAGCTTGCTGTTTTCGGTGGTGTCTGCATTGCCCTGATGTTCGTTTTCCGTTTTGTTTCTTTAGGCAGTATAAAACAATTAGTCAATAAACCATTGACCGCCGATTAGCTTTCGGGTTCCGGGTTGTTTTTAGAAACGCGGTTCTTTGTTTCGTGTTTGATAATATGCACCGCAGAATCATTGACCGTGATTCCTCCGCCAAATTTCTTAGCATAAACTTCCGTGAACTCTGCGCCGAAATACAGTATCATGGAGGAATAGTAAACCCAGGTAAGCACCAGTATTATGGAAGTGGCCGCGCCGTAAGCATTGATGCCTTTAGACAGGTTCAGATAATAGGAGATAAGAAATTTGCCGATAAGGAAAAGCACACTGGTAAAAAGCGCACCGATAATAGCGTCTTTCCATTTTATTGACGCATCGGGCAATACTTTGAAAATAACCGCAAAGACAAAGGTTACCACCACAAACAGCAAGGTAATATTAGCTCCTTTCAGCAGGGTAATGTGCGCATAGCCAAAGTAACTTTCTATACGCCCCGAAAGCATATCTACCAGGAGGTTTGCCAGGATGGTTATGAGCATAAGAAAGCCCAGGCCTATTACCAATACCAGCGCCAGCAGCCGGTCCTGGAGATATTTAAGCCAGCTTCTTTTTGGTTTTGCTTTTATAGACCAGATGTAGTTGATAGAGCTTTGTATCTCCGAAAAAATACCGGTAGCGCCGAAAATAAATACAAGAACGCCTATGATGCCAAGCAGGGTAGTATTGGTCTGCTTGCTCATATTGAGCAATATGCTTTGTAGTTCAGCCGTTGCCGATTGACCGATAATTCCCCTTACCTGGTCGAATACCTGCGTGGTGATCGTTGCTTTTTTATAAAAAAAGCCCAGTATGGTTACTATTACCAGTAAGAGCGGCCCGATAGAAAAGATGGTATAGTAAGCTAAAGAAGCGCTCAGCTTGGTGGTCTGGTCATCTAAGAAGTCGTTGCCGGCCTCACAAAGCAAATCCCAAAAGTCCCGCAATTTCGACGCCATTACTCTTTTGCTTTTATTTCCTTTACCTGGTATTTATAGGTATATACTTTTTCGTCTTTGCAATAAAGCCTTACAATGTATAGACCGGGGTCCAGGTCTTCGGTGTATATTTTGCACACATTTTTCCGGCATTTCATTTCCATTTCATATTCTTTGCCGTTCAGGTCAGACATCATGCAGTAGGACAGATCGGGCAGGGTAACGGAAAAATACTTTCCGTTGGCCGCAGGCTGCAGGGCAACGGTAGTGTTTTCGGCAAGCAATTTATTAGCTTCCGTTTCTTCGTAATGCCCTATGCGGTACATAACATTGCCGGAGGAGTCGTCCTGGTAAACCACATACACATGGCCGCCCGCAATGGCTACATCCAGGTTCTCGAAATTGCCTGTGGCTACGGTATCATAATCCGGGGGGAAGCCGCCTGTTATTTCGTTTGTAAAATACAGGCATACCTGCGTGGAACTGCCTATGGATTGTTCCCATGCCACAGCGGTGGCATTGCCTGCATTAGCTATGCGCGGAAAATTCTGGCTGGTAAGCCCGGTAAACTTACCGGTGACGGGGGCTGCGGAAGAAGAAAGACCCGATAAAGAGGTTTTGCTCAGATAGATCAATGAACTGTCTGCGCTGCCGCTGGTATATACCGAATACAAAGTATCGCTGATAATGATGCCATGCGGCGGGTTTGCGGGGCAGTTTTTTGAATACCAATCGGTATGGTCCACCTGCAAGCCCCGGTCGAAAGAAATAGCCATATTGCGGGAAATACCGGCCCATACATTGCGGTAACCATTCAGATTGTCGCGGTATAGAATGACGGTGGCATTACCTGATTCTACAACGGTAGCCGGGCAGCAGTCAGATATATGGCCGCCGGAATAATCAGTTACCAGCGCTTCGCCTGCGAAAGATTCCCCCAGGTCTTTCGATTTAGCCACTACATAGCGGGGGTTAATAAACCCCTGGTCGTACTTCATATAGGCAACAAGGGGATTGCCATAAGGATCCATAGCCACAGTAGGGAAGCGGGATATAAACCCGTCGCTGTCGTCAATTTCCGTTTCTATGGAGAAGTGCGCGCCGCCATCATAAGAATGTTTCATCAGGATGTGACTGGTTTCTTCGGGCATTTCTTTATACACTATGTATATGGTATCGCCATGGCCCGCCATTTCCGGCCCGGCCCATGATTCGGTAAATTCATGCTTGCCGGGAGGGTTCACTTGCACCGGTTCGGCAAAGCCTTTTACCGCCCATTTGGCAAGGAAAACAGCCCCGTTGGGGTCGCCCCAAAGCACAAGCGGTTTGTTGTTCTGGTCGAGTGCGATACGGGGGTGCAGGTTGCCATAGGTTTTACCGGCAACAGGTATTGGGTCGTACCAGATAATACCGTTTTGCGCGGCGCTATGCAGGCTTAGTAAAATGAATAAAGCAGTGAATATTTTCTTCAAAATGTGATTAAGGAACGATGACAAAATAAAACCCACCATCTTGCTTGTTCTTTTCCATTTTTTCGGCGTTGAAAAATCTTTAAATAGTTCACTATTCGCAGTTTTTTCATCTTAAAAAAAAGAAAAATAACTGCGCAATATAGTGGATTTTATTTTGTCAACGTTCCTAATGGATGGGTAAAAGTAATAAAAAAATGTTGTTGTTGTCTGAATCGCAGATTAATCAAGTTAAAGGATTTCGCGGAACAAGACAATGGAAAAACCAGAAAAAGAGTAAAAAAATAGCTATTTTTATGAAAGAAAATTCGTAAATTACAGATGAAAAAAACTAAGAAGAACTATATAGATATTGAAATTGACAAGCTGACTAATTCGATTGAAAACACCCTTACAGGTGAGGTTTTTGATACTGCAATAACACAATTGAAATTGGCAGACAGTAAGCAAATAAAGAAAAATGAGTGGGTATTCAATTGGATAAAGGAGATTAAAGATGATAATAAGGAAGTGTATAAATTGGCTACAATAAGTAATCCTGGTATCATACAGGGTTTGGTAAGCATTGAGTATAAAGATGACCATATTTTTATGCACCTGATTGAAAACGCAAAATTTAATAAAGGGAAAAACAAGGCATATTTTGGAGTGCCGGGAAATCTTGTTGCATTCGCCTGTAAACTATCTTTTGATAAAGGACATGATGGCTTTCTGGCGTTTGATGCAAAAACTGCACTGATAAAACATTATGAAAAATCACTTGGAGCTATACAATTTAAAGGAATAAGAATGGTAATAAATTCACATGCTGCCATAAAATTAATTAGACAATATTTTAAAAACTAAAATTATGGGACTAATAAGAGAACCAAAAAATGTTGACTTCTCCATGAAATCCGAACCATGGACTGAAGATGAGCTAAAGGAACTTAGCGAGTATATAAAGAAAAGCAAAACTGCTAACCTGGCTCGAGAGAAAAGAAGAACAAGACTAAAGAAAACAAAACCAGTTGGAGCAAACTAAAATTATGGGACTTATAAGAGAACCAATAGACGTGGATTTCTACATACAATCCAAACCGCTGACAGATAAAGAACATAAAGAAATCAGCGAAGTTATAAGAAAAAGAAAAGCCGCTAACCTGTTACGTGAGGAAAGAAGAACAGCACGAAAAGCAACAAAACCTGTTCGTAAATAGAATAAACTTGAGGTACCAATTTGGCACCTCAAGTTTTAGCTTAATAGAACAAGCAAGCAAAAAACATGGTATCGCAATTTGCGATGTCAAAATAAATCCTACAATTTGATTGTTCTTTTCCATTTCTGCTTCGTTGCAAAAGTCTTTAAATAGCTTGCTATTCCCCGCCGTGGCGGGGCCTCGCATAAAAGAAAAATAACTAACCAACTTCGTAGGATTTATTTTGACAGCTTCACAAAGCCTCCTTAAAATAAAAAATTCAACACCCTGTTTTCTATACAAGACTGTTGAATTTGTTATTATCAATGCACTTTTAGCAGGTTAATACCCATCGTGATGATGATGCCAATGATGGTGATGGCCTTCTCTTACTATGCAGGAATTAAGGCTGATGGACAGCAACATTAAAAATGCGAAAATCAAACGTTTAGTTTTCATTGGTGTTTTATTTATGGTGATTGAAATATTTTTCGGAATGTTTAGCGGCGCCAGTCATCACTTTCATGGTCTTCAAATCCGCCATGGTCTTTGTCTTTTTTATCACCGCGCCATTTGGCATGTTCGGGATGGTTGGGGTTTTGCAGGTATTTTTGTTCATGGCTGTCCCTTATGGGTACCTGGTCGTTTCTGCCTTTGTAAACGTTGTATTGGTTTACATACGTATCATGGTTTTTCCAGGGTGCGGGTTGGTTTATAACTATTTTATGCGCCCTGTACAGGTCAAAATCTTCATACTTGGGCGGTAACGTTTTTGAGTTTATCCATTGGCCGTTATCAAAATACACAAATTGCTGGTTTGGCACATCGTAATAAGCCTCTATATCCGGTATGTAATAGTTTCGTACATAATCATAGCCAATCGGCCCCCATATGGGTTGTACTGCTATATTGAAATGAATGCCTGCCTCCGGCTGCGCCTGCGCGACCTGTGCAAAACAGGCAAGCAAAAATATCGTAGCTAAAAGAATTTGCTTTTTCATACTTGTATAAGTAAAAAAAGCGTGCCATAGGTTCTTAAAATCATTAAATTTGCAATTATAGTTGACTATTGCCATTCAGGGAATAATTTTAACCGGACTGACTTTGAAGTATTAAATATTGTTTATGGAAAACAGAGTAATTGATATTAACCCGGAAATATTGGGTAGCACTCCTGTATTTTATGGAACGAGAGTACCCATCAAGAACCTGTTTGATTACTTAGAAACAGGTGAGTCTATTGACGAATTTTTAGATGATTTTGGAGGTGTGCATAAATGGCAGGTAATAAAATTGCTGGAAATGTCTCAAAAATTAGTTCAAACTTCAACTGAAATTCTGAATGAAAATATTGCTTGATGAATGTGTAACTAAAAAGCTAAAAAGCTATTTAGTCGGCCATGAAGTATTTACGGTTACTGAAAAAGGATGGAATGGTTTGTTTAACGGAAAACTAATGACCAAATGTGTTGAAAGCGGGATAGATATTCTGTTGACAATTGATAAGAATATTCTTTTCCAGCAAAGCATAAACAAATACGAGCTTACAATAGTAGTGTTTGATGCACATGATAGTAAAATAGACACCTTAGTTCAGTTTATATCGTCTTTCGAAGAAAAATTAAGTTTGTTTGAAAAGAGAAATTTGTATGTATTAAATGTTTGAAACAAAGCGTAATTATTAACCAATAAGGCTTCCATCAAATCTCCAAAATCCATTTTACTTTTATACCCCCAATCCCTCATATGCAATTTGACCGCGAAGGACTTTCAGACGAAGAACTGATCCGCTTTTATACCGAGTTGCTGCGGCCACGTATGATAGAGGAAAAGATGCTGGTGCTGCTGCGCCAGGGCAAGATCAGCAAATGGTTTAGCGGCATAGGGCAGGAGGCGATAGCGGTGGGCGCTACCCTGGCGCTGGATGCGGATGAATACATTATGCCCTTGCACCGCAACCTGGGTGTTTTTACCGCGCGCAAAATGCCTTTCGACAAATTATTCATGCAGTGGCAGGGACGCAAAGAAGGGTTCAGCAAGGCGCGTGAGCGGTCTTTCCATTTCGGGGCAAATGAGTACCATATATGCGGCATGATCTCTCACCTGGGACCGCAACTGGCCATAGGCGATGGAATAGCGCTGGCGCATAAACTAAAGAATGAAAAGAAAGTGGCTCTGGCTTTCAGCGGGGATGGCGGCACCAGCGAGGGCGACTTCCATGAGGCACTGAATGTGGCTGCCGTTTGGGGTCTGCCGGTAATATTCCTCATCGAAAATAATGGCTACGGGCTAAGCACACCAAGCAGCGAGCAATTTGTATGCGCGCACCTTGCCGATAAAGCCATAGGTTACGGCATGAAGGGCATAACCATAGATGGCAACAATATACTGGAAGTATATAAAGAGATAGCAAAGGCACGGCAATATTGCATTGACGAGCAGAAACCCATATTGGTGGAGTGTATAACCTTCCGTATGCGCGGGCATGAAGAAGCAAGCGGTGTAAAATATGTACCCAAAGAATTGTTTGAAGAATGGGCGAAGCTGGATCCTTTGGTTAATTTTGAGGAGTATTTAAAAAAACTGCGCATACTTGATAATAGCATGGCAGCATTTATCAGGGATACGATACAAAAGGAAATTGAAGCCGGGATTGCGGTTGGTTTTGCCGCGCAGCCTGTAAAACCGGACACCATTGAGGAGATAGCCGATGTATATGCCCCGAACCTTACACCTGTGAAACATCCGGTGGGCGCAGGCAGCGAAAAGAAGTTTATTCAGGCAATAAGCGATGGGCTGCGGCAGAGTATGGAACGTTTTCCCAACCTGGTATTAATGGGCCAGGACATTGCGGAATATGGAGGAGCGTTTAAGGTTACCGAAGGGTTTGTACAGCTTTTCGGGAAGGAGCGTGTGCGCAATACGCCGCTGTGTGAAAGCGCAATTGTGGGTACCGCTTTAGGGCTGTCTATCAAGGGGTTTAAGGCGATGATGGAAATGCAGTTTGCCGATTTTGTAACCGTAGGTTTTAACCAGATCATCAATAACCTGGCCAAGATACATTACCGTTGGGGGCAGAATGCCGATGTGGTGATACGGATGCCAACCGGTGGCGGCGTGGGCGCGGGCCCGTTCCACTCGCAAAGCAATGAGGCGTGGTTTGTACATACGCCGGGGCTTAAAGTGGTTTATCCCTCCACACCCGCAGACGCGAAGGGACTTATGATAGCCGCTATCGAAGACCCAAACCCGGTGCTGTTTTTCGAGCATAAAGCGCTATACCGGAGTATCAGCGGACCGGTACCAGATGAATATTATACCATAGAGATAGGCAAGGCAAGGCAGGTGCGCGAAGGTGATGAAATATCCATAATCACTTATGGCATGGGTGTGATATGGGCAACTGATTATGCAAACCGCCGTATTGATGTGTCTTTTGATATACTGGACCTGCGTACCTTGCTGCCGCTTGATTATGAAGCCATACGCGCAAGCGTGCAGCGCACCGGCAAGGTATTGTTGCTGCATGAAGATACACTCACAGGGGGCATAGGCGGTGAAATTGCAGCCTGGATCTCTGGAAATTGTTTTGAGTATTTAGACGCGCCTGTAATCCGTTGTGCAGGTTTAGACACGCCTATACCCTTTGCAATAGAACTGGAGCAAAACTTTATGGCTAATAACAGGCTGGATAGTTGCGTACAAAAATTATTGAATTATTAGCCCCGATCAGATTGAAAACGTATCCGTAGTAACTATGTTTTGACTTTTGGGTTTTTGTTAGTTACTTTCGTAAGAGAAATATGGTTTGTATGGGAACACGGTTTTTATATACAGCGTTGTTATCAGTGGCAGTATGCTTATTTTCGTGTAAGGATATGCCATCCAAAAATCATGGGCCTATAGTGCTTGGCGACTCCGCTAATATTGTTACGGAAAGAGACCCGCAAAAACTACAAGACCTGGTAACCGACCTGAACCCGGTAATTAAGCCAGCCGAAAATAGCGATACTACACCCGTGGTAACCCAAACGGTAAGTGCTACAAATACTACCGACACCACTAAAAAGAATGCGACAGCAACAAATGCAAAACCACAAGCTCCTTTGACGGGAAACGGGCTTAAAGCTGATTTTAATGAAGTCTCCATACTCATACCTAACCTGAATGCAAAGCTGGCGGGCAATCCAAACCTGCAACGGGCTAATGGCGCTGTGTATAGCTATATAAACGGGTTGGTAAATGGCAACCTGATAAAAGTAAATGGAAATGTAACCAAGGTTTCGCAACGCTACCAGTCGGTTGTTGTTGTGAAAAATGAATTGGGTACGCTGCCGCTGGAGTCATTAAGTACCACTACTGCATGGGAGCCACTGAAAGGCGCGAATAATGTTTATCATATTTCCGGACTGGATGAGCAGTCATTAGATTTTCCAGAAGCTAACCATAACACGATCCGCAATGCGCTATCTAAAGCTGCGAACAGGCGGCGCGTGAGCAGGAAGAAACTACAGGAATGGGAAAACAGCATACGGAATGTCCATGCCACCAACCAGAAACCACTTTATGTTACCCTCCGCTCCGTGATGTGGAAGATAGATGGCAAAGACGCCAAAGGCCGGATGTTCTCGAAGCAGATACGGGTGGATATGCCGCTGTGAGGGTGAAATTTTATTTATGCAAATACGGAGTAAGGTACTGAAAATAGGGTTAGTATATTTTTGAAAGTTTTTTATGAAAGACTCAATAACTAATATGCCAAAAATAATAAACACTCACGAAATTCTAAATAATATTGACTTAGCAATAGGAATATTTTTTTCTAATGATTTTTGCTTGGTTAAGAGGGATTTGAATGAGCGGTCAATTCAATTTAAACTTGCCACCTATCTGCAAGTGTTATTTAAAGAGTATGATGTAGATTGTGAGTATAATGGAGATACAAGTAAAGAAAATGACATTAAGGCACTGAACATCGCTAAAGATGAAATAAATAAGATTAATAAGCCGAATAGCAAGGAAGATAGTTATAGAATTAGTCCAGATATTATTATTCATAAAAGAGGAAGTAATGATTTTAATTTAGTTGTTATTGAGATAAAAAAAAGCACGAGTAATGAACTATATAAAGGATTTGATTTGATTAAATTAAAACACCTAACAATTGATTATCTGGGTAATAAATATAATTACAAAATTGGCATGGCTCTTGTTTTTGGTACGGATGAAAATGCAGGAAAGAAATCAGAAACTTTTTTTCAACTTGGGGAATCAATAACTGATAGGACACAACTTAGATGAACTACACAAATTTGCAAATTCATTCTAATGAAAACGACTTGAAAAGATATTGTAGCCTAAAATGAAAGTAATAATTCCACCAATAAAAAGCCAGGGCATTAAAACCAAACTCGTACCCTGGATCATGGATTTAGTACCAAGAATACAAGGAAAGTGGATTGAACCATTTCTTGGTAAAGGGGTTGTTGCCTTTAATTCAGGATTTAAACAAGCCATTCTTAATGACACTAACCCACACATAATTAATTTCTACAAACAGGTTCAACAAAATACCATTACTGCTCCTTTAATGAAACAATATCTTGAAATGGAAGGAGGATTATTGAGCATAGCGGAAAACAAGGGTTATGAGCATTATCTGAAGGTAAGATCCCGTTTTAATAAAGAGTATTCACCCTTTGATTTTATTTTTCTTTCCCGTGCAGGATTTAATGGCATGATGCGTTTTGGAAGAAAAGGAAATTGGAATATCCCTTTTTGCAAAAAACCGGATCGTTTTGCACAATCTTATGTAACAAAGATTACGAACCAGGTTTCGTCTATAGCCCAAATTATACAACCCGAACCTGACTGGACTTTTTATAATAAATCTTTTGCAGAGATCATTCCGCTTGCTTCTGAAAATGATATTATTTATTGCGATCCACCATATTATGGACGGTATGTTGACTACTATAATGGCTGGACAGAGCAGGATGAGGAGCTTTTATTTAATTTACTAAGAGAAACAAAAGCAAAATTTATTTTATCAACCTGGCATCACAATGACTGGAGGGAGAATACAATGATAGAAAAATTCTGGGGTAAGTTTAACATTGTTACTAAAGACCATTTTTATCATTCAGGAGGTAATATAGAAAACCGTAAAACTGTTGTAGAAGCGCTTGTATGCAACTTTGATATAGAAAATATTAAATCACACAATCACGGGCTGAAAAATAAATTACAAATCCAACAGCTGGTACTGGATTTGGCAAGTTAGGTTAAGTTCCTTATCTCATTTCGCGAAATGAGAAACAAAGACGATAACGATACACCATCAAGCCATTACCCCAATCATATTTTCTCCACTCTCCTTTCATGTCTCCCTCCTTCAAATGCTGTGACAAGAAATAGTTCCGTCATTTTTTCTGCAAGCTCCAGGGTTACAAATCGGGCAGGGATGCAGAGTACATTTGCGTTGTTGTGTTGCCGTGCAAGGGAGGTTAATTCTTCGGTCCAGCAGAGTGCGGCGCGTATGCCGTGGTGTTTGTTGGCCGTCATACATACGCCGTTGCCGCTGCCGCATACCAGTATGCCGGCTGTGGCAAGGCCTTCTTCAACCATCGTTGCTACCGGGTGCGCAAAGTCGGGATAGTCAACGCTATCTAAGCTATAGGTTCCTTTGTCCTCAATGCTCCATCCGGCGGCAGACAACATTTTTTTTATGGTTTCTTTGTATTCAAACCCGGCATGGTCTGCGCCCAGGGCTACAGGAAGGCTTTTGTTGAATGTGGCGTTGCTCATATTATTCAATGTCTTTTTGTGCTTCTCTTTTTTGTTTTGCCTTTAAAGTGCGTGTACCTAATACTATTGTGATCTCGTACAGTATATACAAAGGTATGAAAACCAATAAACAGCTAAACAGGTCGGGTGGGGTAATGATCTCTGACAGGATAAATAAAATGATGAACGCATACCGCCGGTTCTTACGGAGCATTTGCGGTGTAAAAATGCCAATCCGGGTAAGAAAAAGCACCAATATAGGCATCTCGAATACCACCCCAAGCGCCAGTACCAGCGTACTGATCATGTCGAAGTAATTGTCGAGCGTCACAATATTCTGCACACTGGGACTCAATTGGTAATTACCGAAAAAATTGATGGCATAGGGCGCAACAATAAAGTAGGAAAAGAAAACGCCGGTAAAAAATAAAAGCGAACACCAGAAAACAATTCCCTTCGCCATTTTCACTTCCGATGGTTTCAATGCGGGCTTTATAAATTTCCAGAGTTCCCACAAAACAAATGGGAACGCTAAAATAAATCCGAGTAATAAGGAGATAGACAAGCTCATCATAAACTGCCCGGTTACTGCCGTATTCTGAAACTTCATATTTACCTGCCCCAAGCAAAAGGCATCGTAATGTACCAGCCTGCCTAAAGCGCAAAACCATTTGTAAGAAACAAAATCGGCATGGGCAGGCCCCATAATAATGCGGTCGAAGATCCACTCCACTTTGCAGAAAACAGCAATAGCCCCTACAAGAATGGCAATAGCCGAACGGATAATATGCCAGCGCAGGTCTTCCACATGGTCAAGAAAGTTCATTTCCGCCTGCGGATTATTTTTCCTGGTATTAAGAAAGTTTTTAAAAATACTCACTATGTGCAAAGGTATGTTAATAGGTTGATAGGTTAACTGGTTAATCGGCTGCGTAATAAGTAAATACCACATTAACTTGGCAAAATCATTATAGCTGATGCCGAAGGTATCAAATGTTTATAGAAAAATCATTGCCTTATGTACCGATGCCGAAGGTATCGAACATTGGATAACATAAATCCAGCATGGAAGTAGTTCGATACCTTCGGCATCGGTATAATTGAAAGTAGATTTTCTATAAACGTTTAATCCCTTCTGGATTATCCCTAAGTTAATGACATTGGGTAATTGGGTAACTTGGGGAGCGATTTAGATTTACGTGAGCAGCTTTTTTTGAGAAGAATCAATAATTCAGACATTTTTGTAAAAAGTGGCTATTACCCCTTGCTTTTAGTATTTTTGCGGTTTTCAATTCAACTATCGTCGCATGTGGCATAATATAGCCGCGTTTATTATAAAATTCCGTATTGCACTGCTCATTATATTGTTAGCGAGTACGGGCATCATGGGTTATTTTGCCGCACAGGTAAAGATCAGCTATGAGTTTACCAGCGCTGTGCCAACCGATAATGCCAAGTATGTAGAATACCAGAGTTTCAGAAAACAATTTGGCGAAGACGGTAACCTGATGGTGATAGGCGTACAGACACAGGATTTTTTTTCTCCCGGTTTTTTTAATGATTACGCTACGCTCGCAAAGAAAGTAAGCCAGGTGAAATCGGTAGAAAATGTGCTGAGCATACCAGGAGCTATAACGTTGATAAAGGATACGGTTACCCAAAAGCTGAAAGTTGTGCCAATTGCCGGAGACCTGCCAATTGCCAATGTGGACAGTTTTAAACAGGCATTTCTAAACCTCCCTTTTTATAAAGGCTTCCTCTACAATCCCGCAACAAATGCCTATATGATGGCGGTTCGGATTGATAAAAACGTACTCAATTCAAAAGGCAGGGCGGCTGTGATCAATAATATTGTGGCATTGGCTGATTCATTCGGACAGCGGCACAATATTGAAATGCACTATTCCGGCCTGCCGCTTATCCGCACACAGATGGCGTTGAAAGTGCAATCGGAAATGAAGTTGTTCCTGGTGCTTTCCTTCGTGCTTACCGCTGTGATTCTGGTGTTGTTTTTCCGTTCTCTCACGGCTGTACTTGCGTCTATGCTGGTGGTGGCCATCGGGGTGGTATGGTCTATGGGTACTATCGTATTGCTCGGTTATAAGATCACTATACTTACGGCGCTTATCCCTCCGCTGGTAGTAGTAATAGGTATCCCTAATTGTGTGTATCTGCTCAACAGGTACCATTACGAATATTACCGCAACCCCAATAAAATGAAATCGCTGCTGCGTATGGTGGACCGGATGGGCATAGTCACCTTTTTCACCAATCTTACGGCGGCAATAGGTTTCGGGGTATTCTTTTTTACTAAAAGCACTTTGCTAAAAGAGTTCGGGCTGGTAGCGGGTATAAACATACTGGGTTTGTTTTTTATCTCGTTGGTTTTTATACCTGCCTTCTTTAGTTTTCTTCCCCCTCCCAATGTGCGCCACACCAGCTACCTCGAAAGCAGTTGGATAAACAAGTTGCTAACCCGTATTACCAACTGGGTATTCGGGCATAGGGTGTGGATATACAGCTTTACTATCGTTGTTTGTGTGTTTTCCGTTATCGGCCTCACCCGGCTGCGCAATGACGCGCATATAGTTGACGACCTGCCGAAATCGGACAAAGTATCCGTGGACCTGAAATTCTTTGAAAAGAATTTCAGGGGTGTGATGCCGCTGGAACTCGTGATAGACACCAAACGGAAAAACGGGGTACTGTCTCTTGACGTACTTGGCAAAATGGACAAACTAACCGCTTACCTGCAACAATATCCTGAAATAGGCAGGCCGCTGGCTATTACGGAGGGTATAAAATTTGCAAACCAGGCATATTTTGGCGGCGATACTGCCAACTACGAAGTGCCGGGCGATATGATACAGGCAGCATTCATTATGCCCTACCTGCGTACAGGCAGGGGAAATGATAACAGTATGTTCAACCGCTTGCTTCATTCATTTATAGATAGTACCAAGCAAAAAGCCCGTATCAGCGTGAACATGGCAGATGTGGGTTCAAGGAGGCTGCCGGCATTATTGGATAGCATAAGGCCGGAAGTAAATAAACTCTTCGACAGCAATAAATACACAGTTACCTATACCGGCACCAGTATCACCTTCTTAGAGGGTAGCAAGTTTATAGTCAACAGCCTGCGAGACAGCCTGGTGCTTGCATTCCTGATTATTTTCAGTTGCATGATCGCTTTATTCCGCTCATGGCGTATTTTGCTTATATCTATAGTGGTCAATATTGTACCCTTACTTATCACCGCCGGGCTTATGGGCTGGATGGGTATCCGCATAAAGCCAAGTACGGTGCTGGTATTCAGTGTGGCCCTCGGTATCACGATTGATGTAACCATCCGTTTCCTCGTAAATTTCAAGCAGGAACTTTCGCGGCACGATGATAGTATAGCAAATACCGTACACCGCACTATTCATGATACGGGTTTGAGTATTATCTATACTTCCTTGATTTTGATAGCGGGTTTCAGTGTCTTTATATTGTCGCAGTTCGATGGTACGAAGGCGTTGGGTTATCTTACTTCTATAACTTTGTTGCTGGCAATGGTTACCAACCTCACCCTTTTGCCGGCGCTGCTGCTGTGGATGGATAAAGTGATCGAAAAGAAAAATAACGCTGCGGCATTTCTTATGGGAGAAGATGATAATGATGTAATTAAACTATAGGAGTATTGACAAAATCAATTAAACTTTGAGGTATTTATTTTGTCAACGTTTCTAAGTGATACTGACTATTTATTATTTTTGCAGCAGCTATGGAATTTGATAAAATAAAGAATAAGGGACAGGCAAGGCTATTCAGGAATGACTACATGGAAATGATGACCAAAACGCATCCCATTGTTATTTACTCCATATACTTTCCGGTTATTATTTTTATGCTGTATTATGGCACAGCGTACAAGGGTATAAATGCGTGGCAGGAGGTTTTGTTGTTTTTATCCGGCGTATTGTTCTGGACTTTCTTCGAGTACCTGATGCACCGTTACCTGTTTCACATGATAGTGGAAAGCCCGCGAGCAAAAAAGTTTGTTTATACCATGCACGGCGTACACCACGAATATCCCCGCGATAAAGAGCGTTTGTTCATGCCGCCTGTTCCCAGCATTATTGTATCTAGCCTTATATTCCTGCTTTTGCACTCCCTGATGGGATGGAAGGCTTTATCTTTTTTCCCTGGTTTTTTGTTTGGCTACATTGCCTATGGCTCTATGCACTTTGCCATACATGCCTTTGCTCCGCCAAAGTTCCTGAAAGCATTGTGGCGCAACCACCACCTGCACCACTACAAAGCCCCCGAAAGAGGCTTTGGCGTAAGCTCTGTATTGTGGGATATTGTTTTTAAAACAGTGCCGAAGAAAGAGGAAATTTAATGATTAATGATTAGTGGTTAATGATTAATGGTGTTGCATTCTGATTTTACTACGCTCAAAAATCCTGAAGGGATAACATTATTGTAGTAAAATCAACTGTTTTATTTCGTTAAACCCTGAAAGGGTGACATTATTTTATAGAAAGCAACTGCCCTGCGATTAACCGTTATGGCAATAAAGGGTCTTCTTTTGTTTTATTTTCTTCATTAAAGAACTGGTCCACAAAGCCGCTGAACATGGGCGGCACTTTTCCAAGAATATAATCCTTCATCGTTTCAACGGCTTTTATGGCCTGCTCATCGGTAAGGCCTGCCTTATCTTTTAATTCCTGTATGAGGTCCTGCATGTTTTGTGGAATTTGTAATTTGGTGTTTGTAATTGGGATTGTTATACCATTTGTACTTTAAAAACCTGCGTCACGAAACACCTTTGCGGGCTTTAAAACACCACATGAGAAACTGCGTCTTTGCCCCGCCGTGGCGGGGAGAGGCTTTTCGTGCATTACACTTTATGCGGCTTTCAGGTGTTCCAGTTTTGCATGTTCTACCATCTGCTGGGCATAATCAAGGGTGAGGTGAAATGTGCCGTCATGTATCTCTGATGGCATATCGAACATGGCGTCTGTGAGTATCATTTCGCAGATAGCACGCAGGCCACGGCCACCCAGTTTATACTGGATCGCCTTCTGCACCATGTAGTCGAGGGCTTCATCTTCAACGGTGAGCTTGATACCTTCAAAGTCAAACAGCCGGGCGTATTGCTTTACCAGCGCATTCTTGGGTTCGGTGAGAATGCGTTTCAGGTCTGTTTCATCAAGCGGGTTCAGGTAGGTAACCACGGGCAGCCTGCCCAGCAGTTCGGGTATCAGCCCGAAGGTGCGCAGGTCTTGCGCGTTTACATATTGCAGCAGGTTTGCCCTGTCTATATTCTTGGTCGCTTTAATGGCGTTGTACCCTATGGAAGTGGTCTGTATGCGCCGGGCAATCATTTTATCTATGCCTTCAAACGCGCCGCCGCAGATAAACAGTATATTCTGTGTGTTTACTTTTATCATCTTCTGCTCCGGGTGCTTCCTTCCACCCTGCGGTGGCACCAGCACTTCTGCGCCTTCCAGCAATTTCAGCATGGCCTGCTGCACGCCCTCGCCGCTCACATCGCGGGTGATGGACGGGTTATCGCTCTTGCGGCCTATTTTATCTAACTCGTCAATATATACAATACCGCGCTCTGCGGCGGGTACATCGTAATTGCTTGCCTGCAATAACCTGGACAATATGCTTTCCACATCTTCGCCCACATAGCCGGCCTCGGTAAATACAGTGGCGTCAACAATAGCAAACGGAACCTGTAGCAACCGCGCAATAGTTTTGGCAAGCAGGGTTTTACCCGTGCCTGTTTCGCCTACCATCATAATGTTGGACTTTTCAATTTCCACATCATCCTGCGGCGGCATGGTGAGGCGCTTGTAATGGTTGTAAATAGCCACCGACAATACTTTTTTAGCATCATTCTGGCCTATTACATACTGGTCGAGGAACGCTTTTATTTCGCGCGGTTTATAATTTTTATTCTTTTGCAGGTCGGGCTTCAGTTCTTCTTTTTTGGGTTTTTCGCCTGTAGCCTCTATAAGCAATGCGTGTGCGTTTTCTATGCACTGGTCGCAGATATTTCCCTTGATACCGGTGAAAAGGATATTGACGTCAGTTTCCCCACGGTCGCAGAAAGAACACTTTTTTTCAGATTGTTTTGCCATTACTTAATGTACTACTGTTATTTGAGGTGCAAAGGTACGGAAAACCCCTGACCCCTAAAGGGGACCATGAATTTAACTTTATCGCCGTTTTTGATTTGCCGAATGGTTATTGTGAGCAAGATAAAATTCAGGAGAAACAGTTACAGTTTAAGTCCATCGTTTATTGGACATTTTCGTGTTTTATCGGACATTTTTTCATTTCTGGTTTATCCGCCACTACTAAGTTTTATCCGCCATATCCGCCATTTTGGTAGTTTATCCGCCAAAGTGTAAACATTTATCGGTTTGTCTTGTTGTCCGGTTTATTCAACATTTTCGCAGTTTATTCAACATTTATTCACCATTTTTGTAGTTTATTCACCATTTATCTCTATTCCCCGGTTTATCCTTCATTTATCCTCCATTTTCATGTTTTATCCTTCATTTATCCGACATTTTCCTCGTTTATCCGACATTTATCCGACATTTATCCGACATTTTCGTCGTTTATCCGACATTTATTATTTGATAAAAATATACTTTGTTGTTTTCTTCTCACCGATTTTTATTAGTAATCCAAGATCAACTAATTCATTCAAATCACGTAAAACGGTTCTGTCGGTAACGTTAAACTTCTCTTTGTATTTACCGCTGGTTATCTCACCTTCTTTTTCCCAGAATAATAATGCTTCCTTCTGCCGTTCATTTAATGAATAATTTCCTAAAATATCTGCCATGTGAACATCCTTAAACAAAGTAATCTGCATACCGCCATCCTGTTCTTTTATTTCCGGTTCCGGCAGGCCCGCTTCGTGGCAGGAGTCTATAATTTTCAAAGTGCCACTACCCCAGGAATCAATGTAGCCACCTTTAAAACATACTTCGGCAATAATAGGGTTACGTTGCCGGGACGGATGTTGCCGTCTCAAGGATGCTATAGTCAGGCCTTCCAGGAGAATACCCTCATTCCATATAGAGAACCGGTTATCATAAATTCTTATCTGCACCATGCTACCCATATAACTGCGGTGTACCAAGGCATTCAAAAGCATTTCTCGTAAAGCAGCAACAGGATATTCGCCTTTCTCTATGCGCAGTAACCCTTCAAAACTTACCGGCTTAATAAAAAATTTCCGGTTCAGTTGGTTAGGAACTTCCCGCAGCAACTGGATAATATTCCCTTCTTCTGTTTCCTGGAATTTTAAATCAAAATCATTTGAGCCAAACCTTCCCATCTTAACCAATATATTCGGATAAAACCGCCCCGGGTCTTTACCAAATAGTATTATTGCCGCACGTTTGATTTTACCATTTTCCGTAAGCCGCAACTTTTCTAACAGATCAGTAAGTGACAACCCTTCCGTATCCGGTAGCCTGCCGCTCCTTTCTGCTGTTTTCAGGTATTGCGCTACACTTTTTTCATCAATATCATTAATGGTCGCGTTAGCCTCAATAATATCATCCCAGGTCTTGCCTGTCTTTTTTAATAAAAATTCGTTCAGCGAATTGCCGGTTAATTCCTGCTTGGTGCTGCCGCTACGGTAATAATACCGGCCTCTAAGCGAAATAGGTACAGTATAAGGGGGCGTAATGATCTCTATATAATACAAGCCTTTTTCTTCATGTAGATTCACCTCTGTAATCATACCCAAGAGGTCCCGTATTTTATTGGGCAGTTCATCCATCAGCCTTTTATAATCATCTATGCCTGTTACTTTTCCATCATTGTCTTTCCCAATGTAGATTATTCCACCCTGGGCATTAGCATACCCAACTATCCATTTCAGATAGTCGTCGTGCCAGGATGCTTTGTATTCTATGTTTTGATGTTCGGGCATTAAATTGTTATAGCATTTTTAAAATTCAAATAGATTATTAATGAGGGCTTAAACTCCAGTTATGAGGCGATGCTTCAACCAGTGGGACAACCGGCTTAATTTTCTAATCGGATTATCTTTTTATATTGTATCCAATTGTCGCCATTTGATATTTTTTCAAAGCTATTTTTTTCGCAAAACTTTATAGAGCATGTATTAGTGGTATCTACGAAAGCCAGAATACAACTTACCATATTTCCATTAATACTTTTTAAATAAGCAACCAATTCATATAAAATTTTACTCATTATTCCACTACCTCTAAATTTTTCACACAAATAAATTTGTAAATCATTTATATGCGTAGCGCAGGATTCAAATGAGAAAAATCCTATAATTCTCGCATCTTGTTTGCTTCTGATTGATAAGTAAGTTAATTTATTTGTAAATATTTTAATGATTATCTGTAATATTTCTTCTACAGTATTTGCTTGTTTTATCAAGTCCAGATTTGTAGATAAATTAGAAAACCATTTAATAGATTCGCGGTCTAAATTGTTTGAATTGATAAGAAATTTTAAATCAGGCATGATACTTTCTACACCATTATCAAGGTTAATCTGTTCAGTGTAGCAATTATCTAAAATTATTTGTGGCGCCGAAAACATATATATTAGTATAAACTTTTAAAAATACTCTTAATAGTGTTAATCACTTTTATGGTTTAATTGAAAAAATAAAATAATAGTAATGTTTTTTAATTTTTAGTCATCAGATGTAATTTCTCCAAAAATATTTCTCTCTTTTCTATTGGTATTTTAAAATCATAAAATGGAGTGTTATACTTATTTTCAATATAAATATAATAATCAGGATTTAATTTTAAAGCCAATTGGCTATCTATTTTAGTATTATCATATATTGATTTGAAACTAATTGGATTGTTAATTCTTATCTTTGCATATTTGTAACTATATTCGGTTTGTGGTTTTTGTACTATTTTACGATTGTGATAATTTTTTATTGTATCTGAATACAATTGATTAGTTTCAATGTAAATTTCCCATGCAGGATGCGTAGAATAATTAATGATTATTTTTTGAGGCACCGAATGAGTTATCTGAATAAACAAATCGCCTCTTGAATAATTTTCGCAAGCCCCATTGCAAAAACTTTCTGTCATATATCCATCTATATTGAAATTCGCAGAATAAGCCTCAAGAGGAAATATCTGTATATATCCCTTATCATTTAATCCAAAATAATTATGATTATAGCAAAATTTAATAAACTTCTTTTTCAAAATAAAATCTTCTAATTTTTCATTTGTATAATAATAAGAGTTTTTCTCAATGCAAACAGCCCAATCTATTGGTATTTGACACAATGATTTTATTGGATTTAAAACCAACAAAAATAACAACCATCTCATTTTGTCGAAATTTGAGAACATAAAATTAGTCATGTTGTTCGCGATGTTCCGCAAGTCGGGCATCGCGAACGGTAAATAAAACGCCGTTTATAACAGACTTCATACACACCCAAGCTAAATGAAAAGATAGCGAGCCTTAATTGCCTTGCACCAGTTAATACAAGTAGCTTTAAATGAATTTCATTACACTAATGTACAAAGAATAAATCATTCAGTTTTAGTTCTCCGAATATCCTGCTGTTCGAGATCTTAGCAAAGCTAATCCCGAACTGAAAACTATACAGCCTGTCTCGCAGCTTGTAATTGTGTTTTGTGTATGATATGTTTATTGCTACTTTTTTTAGCGCGTTTTAATTTGTCAGCAATGATATAATCGCTGAATGCTTTTTTATCCTCTTTTGTTATCGGCCTCGGATCCACGTAAAAGTCAACGTCTAAAGGCTCTCTGATCAGTCCCATAAATTATTATTTTGGAAAGTATTTATCAATAAGTTTTAATGCTGCTGCTGTGTTTATTACCATTCTTTGTGCACCTATATGCTCTGCATTCAATATTTTAGTATAGTGGTCAATCAATTTTGTTTTAGCTATAAAAAAAACATAACCATCGCAACCCCGCTGGAAAGAAAGTTTGCAGGCAAATGCGACCAAATTGCCTGGAACACCTGCATAAACTTTTTGTTTCCCCTTATTAAAAGGCGCACTTTCTATAAGATGCATCAGCACTTCATCTGCCTGAACTGTCAGGCTGATTAACCCCTGGATTATCTCGGAATTATTTACAATAGTAAGTTTATAAACATCCCTATCGGGTAATTTAGCTTCTTTTTTCCAATCAAAAAGCCAGCCGTTTTTTTTGGTAATCAGCTTCAGGTCATCATTGTGCATAACAGAAACATCTGTTTGAAAACTATCGCCTGTCAATACATTTTCTATTGAGTTGGTCAGTTTGTCAATCTCAAAATCAAGATATATATTTGGTCTTCTTGCCACATTGCAAATTTACAATAAATTATATTGCGCTCATACCTATTGTCCATATCTCCCAATAAAAAAAGTAAAATCAGCAATCGTGTTGTTCTGAATGCTCCCTCATCTCCTTGATAAGCACGCCAAGTTTAAAGGCGTCAAACTCCTGTTCGTATTCTTCGCGTTCTTTTGTTCCACGCTTACCATATTGCATTTCCAAATGCTCTTCAAAAGAGGTTAAATTATTCATTTTTATGCCGGTTTGTATATATGTCAATCGCAATTCCCACAACTACATCATTTATTCGGTTCACCGTCTCGTTTTTGCCTATTATCTCTGCTATTGCAAACACTCCCGGCCCATACTTGCCGCCTACCAGCATTATGCGCAGGGGTAGCATTACTTCACCTTTTTTAAGACCGTATTTTGCTACAAATTCATTGAAACTTGCTTCAATACTGTCATGGTTCCAGAGTGGTAAGTCTTCCAGCGCATTATTCCAGTTTGTAAAAAATTCCTGCTTCTGGGCGTTCCATTTTTCTTTTATGGCGGCTGTATCAATTGTTTGAGGTGCAGCAAAGAAAAAATGCCCTTGCGCCCAGAAGTCGGGCAGCAAAGTACACCTGTCTTTTATGAGGGGAATAACCTGCTCTAAAATTCCCTCCCGATAGCTATCGGGACCCAATTCCTTATCTATATATGGCTTTACCAATCCCGCCAGGGTAGCATCATCTGTGCGCTGTATGTATTGGTGGTTGAACCATTTTGCTTTTTCAAAATCAAACTTTGCGCCGCCTTTATGTACCCGGTCTATGGAGAATTTTTGCACCAGTTCATCAAGCGAAAATATTTCCTGTTCGCTGCCGGAGTTCCAGCCCAGCATAGCCAGCATGTTCACAAATGCCTGCGGCAAAAAACCCATTTCGCGGAAGCCCTTAGTCGTTTCATTGGTTTTTGGGTCTGTCCAGTTCATGGCAAAGACCGGGAAGCCGAGGCGGTCGCCATCGCGCTTGCTTAGTTTTCCATTGCCATCGGGTTTCAGTATCAGCGGCAGATGCGCCCATTGCGGCATCTGTTCCTTCCAGCCCAGGTAATCCCACAGCAATACATGCACCGGCGCGCTTGGCAGCCACTCTTCGCCCCTGAAAGCATGTGTTATCTTCATCAGGTAGTCGTCCACCACCACGGCAAGGTGGTAGGTGGGCATACCATCGGCCTTCAGCAATACCTTATCATCAACCAGCGAACTATCGAAAGATACGTCGCCGCGAATCATATCGGTAAGGGTTACTGTTTCATTTTCGGGTACTTTGATTCTTACCACATACGGAGTGCCGGCAGCGATCAATGATTCAACCTCTCCCGGTTCCAATGTCAGCGAATTGCGCATCAGGCCGCGTGTCCGGTGGTCGTACTGGGCATGTGAGTTTTCATCAATGCGATGTTCTTTGCGCATTTTTTCAATTTCCTCAGCGGTATCGAAGGCTACGTAAGCATGACCGGAATCCAACAGTCTTTCTGCATATTGCCTATAGAGTTGTTTGCGTTCGCTTTGACGGTAAGGTGCATAAGGGCCGCCCTTCTCCGGGCTTTCGTCAGGCACCAGGCCGCACCAGTTGAGACAGTCCATAATATACTGCTCTGCGCCTTCCACGTAGCGGGTTTGGTCGGTATCTTCTATACGCAGCACAAAATTCCCGCCATTTGCCCGTGCAAAAAGATAATTATACAAAACAGTGCGCACACCGCCCAGGTGCAACCCACCGGTAGGGCTTGGCGCAAAACGAACACGTACTTTCATTGGGTAAAATTAGGCAAAATGGAATTGGGAATTGGGAATTTGTAATTGGGATTGTTTGGGGAAATCATGGGAATAGAATTGCCTTGGGAAGTGGCGCAAAAAAAATACAAAAAAGCCACCTTTACAAGTGGCTTTACTTTTTAAATAACAATCCAAATTCCCAATTACAAATTCCTAATTCCATCTTTAACCAATTCCATAGAATTAATGGTGGTGGTGATGTGCCGTATGTGCGTCTGCCAGCTTAAAGAATGCTTCTTCTTCTATTTCCTTATCTTCTATGGTAAACTGTGTTTCGAGGAACTTGAAGAGTTTGGCAAATAAAAGGCGGCGGTATGTTTCATCGAGCATTTTTTCGTCCTTGGCTATTTTAGCCATGTAGCCATCCATCCAGGGCGCCTCGTCTTCATCATCCGGGCCGAGGCCAAAGTATTGCAGTACGCGGGTTTTTATATCCCTGTCCACTTCTTCTTTGCTTACTGTTATATCAAAATCGTGCATCAACTTGTCGGAGATAAGCTGCCAGCGAAGCTGGTGTTCAAAACTGCCAAACTCACTTTCCACCTGCTGCGCAGATTTTGGTTTTTCACCGCCTTCGCGCATCCACCGTTTCAGGAAGGCTACCGGCAGATGTATATGCGTGTTATGCACCAGCAATTCATACATTTCGTTTTGCAGGCGTTCATCTGTGATGCGGTTAAATTCGGTACTTAATTCGGCTTTTATCTTTTCCCTGAAATCAGCCTCGTCCTTTACTTCTGTATTCTGGAATACCTGCGTGTAAAGTTCGGGTCCGAGTTCCTGCGGGGTAAGATGGCCAACTTTGGTAATGGTTAGTTTGTAGTAATTTTCGGCAGCTTCCGGCCCTGCTTTCAGCGGGTCTTTCAGGAAGCCGTGCAGTTCTTCTTCCGTGCATACATCGGCCGGGCGAAAAACGACGGTGTCTTCCGGCTTTTTGCCCATCACCAGTTCTTTCAGTTTGGCGGGCATTTTGTCCAGCACCTCGGTATCGTCTATTTTCTTTTCTGAATCGGTTACATTGCCATCAGCATCGCACGGTTCATAGGCGGCATAGATAATATTTTCTTTGTCCGAAACTACTTCCTGCATGTTTACCTTACCATAGCGGCGTTTTATGCGTTCCAGCTCATCGTCCATCATTTTATCAGTGACAATGATCCGGTAGCGGGTAAGGTGTGTTTTGTTTTTTATGGGGTCTATTTCAAATTCCGGTTTCAAGCCTATCTCGAAAGCAAAGTCTATATCATCCGGGGTATTCATGTCCAGGTGTTGTGTGGTCGCATCCGGCATTATCAATGGCTGCGCAAAAATGGAGAGTTTTTCCTCCTTCATATAGTCTTCCAGGCGCTTGCCGGCAGCGCGTACCACTTCCTCATTGAAAATAGACTGGCCATACATTTTGCGCAGCATACCCGATGGCACCATACCCTTACGGAAGCCTGGGATATTGGCTGTTTTGGAGTATTGTTTCAGGGTTTTTTCAAAGGAGGGCATAAAATCGCCTTTATCCAGCTTCACGACCAGTTTATCGTGTAGTGTGCCTATGTTTTCGCGTGTTACTGTAGCCATATTTGAATGTTGTTATTATTTGTTGTTAAAAAAACAGCCGGGAACCGGGTAAACCGGGACCCGGCTGTTAAAAAAAAGTGCGGGCGGAGGGACTCGAACCCCCAAGCCTCACAGCACCAGATCCTAAGTCTGGCGTGTCTACCAATTTCACCACGCCCGCTTTTTGGGAGCGCAAAGGTAGGGAAATTCAGTGTGCAAAGCGCAATGGGTTGAAAAAAGGGGCAAAAAATGTGAAATATTAAATATATGCAAAATTTCCTGGAAAATTATTTGAACCAAAAAACGAACCTGTCCGTTCTGGAGTAACATTGTTTTTAACCCTACCTTTGCGCAAAATTTTCAAAAAACAGCATGGCATTACAAGCAGGTATAGTGGGGTTGCCCAACGTAGGAAAATCAACATTGTTTAATGCGGTGAGCAATAGCGCAAAGGCGCAGGCGTCAAACTACCGTTTCTGTACCATAGAGCCGAATATAGGCCAGGTGGATGTGCCGGATGAGCGCCTGGCAAAACTAGCCGAACTGGTGCAGCCCAACCGTATAGTGCCTACCACCATAGAATTTGTGGATATAGCCGGGTTGGTAAAAGGCGCCAGCCAGGGAGAAGGCCTGGGCAATAAGTTTCTGGCGAATATACGCGAGGTGGACGCTATAGTGCATGTGATACGCTGCTTTGAAGACGAGAACATACTGCGCGATGAAGGTGATATAAATCCCGTAAGCGATAAAGACATCATAGATACCGAGCTACAGCTTAAAGACCTGGAAAGTGTGGAAAAGAAGATACAGCGGGTGGAAAAGATGATAAAGACCGGCGACCCTAAAATAAAACATGCCATGGAAGTGCTGCAGCGTTGCCAACAGCATCTTTCGGAGGGAAAGAATATACGCGGTATGCAACTGGAAGGCGAAGACCGGGAAGCCATTGCGGATATATTTTTACTTACCGATAAGCCGGTGCTGTATGTGGCCAATGTAGATGAAGCCGCCCTGCTGAAAGGAAACAAATATTCTGATACCTTAGTAAAGATCGCAAACGAAGAAGGCGCACAGGTGATCGTAATGAACAACTCTATAGAAGCGCAAATATCTGAACTGGAAAGCCAGGAAGATAAGGAATTGTTCTTCGCAGAATACGGCCTCACCGAGCCGGGCCTTAACCGCCTGATACGCTCTGCATACAAGCTGCTGAACCTTGCCACTTACTTTACCGCCGGTGTGCAGGAAGTGCGCGCCTGGACCATTCATCGTGGCTGGAAGGCGCCACAGGCCGCGAGTGTGATACATACTGATTTCGAGAAGGGATTTATTAAAGCGGAAGTGATAGCCTACGATGATTTTGTAAAATATAAAAGCGAAGCCGCCTGCCGCGAAAACGGAAGGCTGCGTATAGAAGGCAAAGAATATTTGGTACAGGATGGCGATGTGATGCACTTCCGGTTTAATGTTTGATGAAGTCATAAGTTGTAAGTGATAAGTCGTAAGTCTGCGAGTGTCAGAAGTGTTATATCTGGAATGAATAAGACAGTGAAAATATTTTTTCTTTCGTCGGTAGCGGTTTGTGTGGTCATAATCGTGGCGATGGATAAATTTCATAATGTGCCAGTTTCACTATCCCCAAAGAAACAAGTTGCTGTCAGGGATGCAAACCGTTGGAATAAACATGTTATTGACTCTGCCGTTTCGCTTTTAAAGTCGGGAAACATTGTGCTGCGTAGCGGTTTGGGCGCAGATAGCTATTTGCTGGCGCAAATGAACCGCAAGAATAAAACCTATTCGCATTGCGGTATTGTAATGGTAGAACATGGTTACCCTTTTGTTTATCATAGCATAGGCGGGGAAGATAATCCCGATGAGCGGCTAAGGAGGGATTCTGCTGTTTTCTTTTTCTCACCGCTTCATAATTCGGGACTGGCAATAGTGCAGTATGATTTTGATGAGGTGCAGCAAAATGCTTTAAAGAATGTGGTGAGCCAATACTATAAAGAAAGGCCAAAGTTTGATATGAAATTTGACCTGCAGACCGATGACAAACTATACTGCGCCGAATTTGTTTATAAGGCTATCAACAAGGCTACCCGTGATCCCGGGTATATTAAGCCAACTTCTGTTCTGGGATTTACCTTTGTAGGCACAGACGATCTGTTCGTTAACAGCCACGCACATATCATTTGGCAAATTCGATATAAATAATACCTTTGCCGCCTAAATTAAAGACCGGATGAGAAAAATACTGCTTGCTTTGTCAACCTTGCTGGTAGCTGCTATGCTGATTGTTAGTTGTAATAAAAACTCCCCTAAAGAAGTTGCAAATATCTGGCTTACCAATGTTTACCATGCCGATTACGAAGCTGCCATGCCATACTCTACGGAAACCACCAAAAAAATGCTGGCACAATTAGCGCAATTAAGCAGCATGATAAATGATTCCAGTAAAAAAGAACTGAAGAAGATAAATATAACTATAAAAGACGTAAAGGAAAAGGGAGATACGAGTATTGCTACCTATATGGTTTCTGAAATTGCTAAGGAGCAAAGTTTAATACTTGTAAAAGTGAATGGCAAATGGCTGGTTGAATTTAATAAGGAAGACTCCTTCAACGGCGCAGATAATAGCGCCGACCAGCCTATGGGAGCAGACAGTACCAGCCAGGGCATGGCCCCTGCCGATACCGGAATGGTGGATACTGCAAAGCATTAATGCCCCCTAAACCCCTGACCCCTAAAGGGGAACCACAATTTAGCTATATATCGTTACATCAGCAACGGGTAATAATTTGACAATTTTATTCTTACTTTAATGAGGCTACCAAATTAGGGGAAGCCCCTTTAGGGGTTAGGGGTTTAGGTTTTTAGGTTTTTCATTATCTTTATGGGTATATGGCCTTAAACTACGTCTGGATAGCGTTTTTTCTCATCGGTTTTGTGGTGGGTATCATCAAGGCATTTGTATTTGGGCAAACAGGATTGTTGTCCGATATGCTGACTGCATTGTTCGACGCAGCAAAGAATGGTTTTGAAATATCTATCGGGCTTGCGGGAGTGATGTCGCTGTGGCTGGGCATTATGAAAATAGGTGAGCGGGCAGGCGTGTTGCGGGTTTTCGCGAAATTGGTATCGCCGCTTTTCAGAACATTATTCAAGGGCATACCCAAAGAAAACCCTGCATATGGCAGCGTAATCATGAACCTTTCTGCCACGATGCTGGGGTTGGATAACGCAGCCACTCCGCTTGGGCTGAAAGCCATGAATGAGCTACAGGAACTGAACCCCGTAAAAGATACAGCTACGGATGCACAGGTAATGTTCTTAGTGCTTAATACGGCAGGCCTTACCCTCATCCCCACATCTGTTATAGCCATGCGGCAAACAATAGCCCTGGAACAGCATGTGCAGAATTTTAACGCAGCCGATATTTTCCTGCCCACGCTTATTGCCACATTTATTGCCTTCTTGTCCGGGATGATTATTGTGGCTATATCGCAGCGTATCAATCTATTCCGGCTTCCGGTTATATTATTTGTATGCGGTTTCCTGGGGGTTATTGCCTTGCTGCATTATACATTATCGCAAATGCCAGCAGATAAAATGAACCAGACTATTGGCGCTATTGGCGCCGGGGTTATTTTATCCATTGTTATTCTATTTATCACCGCCGGGCTGGTAAGGCGGCAAAATGTTTATGACAACTTTATAGAAGGTGCGAAGGAAGGATTTAATGTTGCGGTGCGTATAATACCTTACTTAGTGGCTATGCTGGCAGCAATAGCTATATTCCGCTCTTCAGGCTGCATGGATTTCCTTGTTAACGGCATTGGCAAAGTAGTGGCTATGTGCGGCCTGCGTACCGATTTTGTGCCTGATCTTCCGATAGCCATGATGAAACCACTCAGCGGCAGCGGCGCACGCGGGCTAATGGTGGATGTGATGCGGCACTACGGCGTTTCCTCGTTCCAGGGCAAGCTGGCAGCTATAATACAAGGTTCCACAGAAACCACCTTTTATGTGATAGCCGTTTACTTTGGCAGTGTGCAGATAAAGAATACCCGCAATGCGCTGGCATGTGGCCTCATAGCCGACCTTATAGGGCTTGTAGCGGCAATAATTACAGGTTATATCTTTTTCGCGCCGTAAAAATGGATAATAGTTCTGTACTTTAATCTGCATTACTAAACACCTTTGCGGTCTTTAAAACACTACATGGAAACCGCGCCTCTGCGTCTTTGCGAGAAATTCTTTTGTGTTCAATTAAAATTTTACAGGAATAAAGATGCTGGTCTTATCCCATTCAAATTGTATCCCATTGTCTTTAATGGTAAAAGTAAGCTGCTCCACAGGATTATCTAAATGCTTTACAGGCACGGTAATATTCAGCACGTTTTTGTCTTTTACTTTATCATACCCAAATGCCCCCCATTGGTTAAGCACACTATTTAGAATGACCCCAAATTCATCTTTACCAGGAATGGTAAATAACGTATAAGTGCCTGCTTTCAGTTGTTTACCGCCAAATACGCAATTCTTTTTCAGCGTTATCTCGGTAGCTTCATCAGCGCCAGTGCGATATACTTTGCCATAAGGTTCAAGGACGCCAAAAATATCGCGCCCTTTTTTATAAGGCCTGCCATAAGTAATGGAGATATTCTTACCGTTTATTGTTTCGTGCGGGCTTTTCCGGTTCTTTTTTGCACCATCCTGGGCAAACAATGTTGATGCGCTCATTACTAAGAGCAGTGTAAGAGAGAGTAGATTTTTCATAGAAAGTTATTTTGGCGCAAGTTAGTGAGTTTAGCAATAGGGGTAAGGGGATTTTTCGGGGTAGAAAATTTAGCAACATTAAAGTGCCGCTTGGCATAATTTTTATGCAGTTATAGTGGTGTTTGAACTGAAAATTGGAGCGTTATGAAAAACAAATTAATAGTGGCGATATTTTTGATGGGCGTATTATTTTCTTCTGTAGCTTTTGCACAGACCATGCTTTATGATACAGCAACAGAAGATAACGATGCCCTCATGCTTGGTGTTCCTGATAATTTTTGGGATGTAATGGAATATTCAGGTACCAACAACCTGCTGGTATATCCGAACCCGGTTGCGAGCAATACAAAAATTGTACTTAATGAACTATCAACAGGTATAATTACTGTGTATGTAATAGATATGAATGGGAATATAGATCGTACCTACCAATATCCCCAGGGCCTGAAAATACTTGATGTGGACATGAGTACCTTACCGCAAGGCTTGTATAGCGTAAGGGTATCGGCAAAAGGTATAGATGACCACAACCTGAAAGTAATGAAACAATAATTTTGTGTGTGTGAATAGAACGACCGCTACCATTCCTGGGGCGGTTTTTTTTATTTTTTATGGAATATCCTACGCATAGTGTCTTTATAGTCAAAATAACTGAACATGAAATGTAGTCTTTTATCCATCTGCCTGTTTATTGGCATAAATGGAAACGCGCAAAGTATCTATCCTGATACTGTAGCTAACCATACGATATATATGTATGTGGAACAGATGCCGAAATGTGAGTATAATTTGAACGAATATATTAGAAGTCATATTCATTATCCGGCTATTGCCAGAGCGCATGGTATTGAAGGGCAGGTTAGCGTAAGTTTTATCGTTAATGAAAATGGACAAATATCAGATTGCATAGTAGTAAAGGGTATTAGTAATGAGTGCGATGCAGAGGCGCTAAGGGTGGTAAAGGAAATGCCACTTTGGAAACCTGGTAAACAAGATGGCAAAGCAGTGAAGGTGAGGTATTATCTTCCGGTAGTTTTTAAAATATCAAATTGATTAACCAGATTTGACAACTTTTCAAAAGTTGTCAAATCTAACTGCTATTTTTGGGGCATGTTATCACTTGATTTAACCGGAAAAACAGCCCTTATTGGCGGCAGCACACAAGGCATAGGCCTGGCGTCGGCACAGGCATTGGCGTCACTTGGGGCGCATTGCATACTCATTTCCCGGAATGAGGATAAGCTGAAAGAGGCGGTAAAAACATTGGATACAAATGCCGGGCAACAGCATGGGTATTTAGTTGCCGATTATACCCAACCGGAACATGTAAGCAGCGTGGTATCGGAGTTTGTGAAAAGCAATACCGTGCATATTCTGGTAAACAATAGCGGCGGACCTGGCGGCGGCCCTGTGAGTAAGGCAAAGCCGGAAGAATTTATAGGCGCATTCCAGCAGCATCTTATCTGCAATCACATCATTACCCTGCTTGTAGCAGAGGGCATGAAGCAGGCGGGTTTTGGCCGTATCATCAATATCATTTCCACTTCCGTAAAAATACCATTGAAAGACCTCGGCGTATCTAATACTATACGGGGTGCGGTAGCATCGTGGGCAAAAACAATGGCTAATGAACTGGGGCAATTTGGCATTACGGTGAATAATGTGCTGCCCGGCG
>Ga0206825_1017_pt2 | contig 34611 bp, 30 predicted proteins | sample Alteio_BWOrgCont_79_FD_152875 | JGI IMG/M metagenome (GOLD analysis project Ga0206825, IMG submission 152875) | Enriched cells from forest soil in Barre Woods Harvard Forest LTER site, Petersham, Massachusetts, United States -... | ecosystem: Environmental > Terrestrial > Soil > Temperate forest >...
GCCAGATTGTCGGCCCCGGGCTGGGCACCGGCCATAAATACCGGCGCGGCGGCGATGTGACGGTGCAGGAAAGACAAGCCCTATACCACGCGCGGAGGCATGGCAAAGCCGGCATAAGGAAGCAGTTCCTGGCGGTTGAGGCCGAAAAGCTGGAGGCGGCGGCCATTTAGGAAAAAGCCGTTCAATTCAAAACGCGCTTCGCGGAAACCGATGCGGGTGCGGTAATCGTGCAAAGGTTGGCCGTCCAGAAGAAGGGTCGTAACGATGGTGTAAAGTTGCGGCGTATCAACGTCCCACAATTTTATATCGCCCAAATCGGACAACGTGAGATTGAGCGGCGTTTCGCCGGTTTGCGAGATGTCCACGGTTTTTGTCACGGTGGCCACACGTTGGTCGCCGTCCATCAGATCCACCTGAACCTGAAGCTGTTTTTGGGGAAGAACGGCGGCATCAATGGTACAAGCCACTTCCACAGTGCGGTTGGATTGGAGGACATTGACGGGTTTGGCAAAAACGTCGGAGATGAAAATTTGCGGCACGGCGCGCAATCTCACGGAACGGATCATTCCGCCCGGCTCAAGGAAATCGTTTTCATTGGGGCCTCGGCGCGCGCCTTCGGGCGGAACGGCCAGCCAGCGGCAATCCACGCCAACGGCGAGGACATTGTCTTCGCGAAGCAGATCGGTGACTTCGTAATGAAAAGGCAGGTAGCCACCGAGATGTTCAGGCAGCGCCTGGCCGTTAAACACCGGCATGGCGCGAGTCAGGACGGCGTCGAAATCCAGGAATACGCGGCGGTTTTTAAATTCCGGGCGCGAGTTAAAATGGCGGCGATAAACCCAAACGCCTGACCAATCCGCCGGGGTCCAGCCCTGCCAGGAAAGCTTGGCAACGCAATGGGGCAGAGTGACGGTTGAAAAATCTTTGTCGTTGTAGCCCGGCTGCAGGTAATCCGTGTCGCCATTCCACTTGCCGCCAAAGAGCCAGTTTTGGTCGAGCGGGAACAAATAATTGGCGGGGCCGGAGGGGGAGGCGGCGCTGGCGCGGGTGGCGCCGAAAAGCCCCAGGACGGAACCGGAAGCCAGCGCGGCGGTGCCCAGAGCGCAGGAACGGATAAAATCACGACGGGAAAAGTCATTCGATGCGGGCGGAGAAGATTTCATGGTGTCTTTATTTATTAAATTGTGGGCGGCAAAAGAAGAAAAATATGATTTTGGCGGGTTGGTTATAACAGGTTGGCAGGAAAAGGGCTTGTGCGAGGATGGTTTTGAAATGGGTTCGTTTGGGTTCGAGATGGCTTCAAAATGGGTTGGTTCGCCTTAAAAATGGGTTCGAATGGGTTTATAATGGGTTCGATTTCTGTGCCAGGACGGCTCTTTGTTTTTATATTTCATTGATAAATAGAGGGTTGCGAATTGGGAGAATGGGTTCGTTTGGTAAAAACGGGCTAGCGCCGGGCTACCCCCAAGAAAAAATAATTATTTTCTGAAAATTGCGTGACGGTGCATGACCGGTCCTGGCGGATGGCGCAGCGCGCCGTCCCTCTCTTTAAAAAAGCACTCACGGGGAGAGGCGTTGAGCAGGGTTGCGTGGGGTTGACAGGAGGCAAATTGGGCCAGATCGGCACCAGAGCCTTGCGCCATGGCTCCCCTGAGTATCCATTCGTGTGAATGTGCGTAAGACTGTTTCAATTTTCGTTTTAAAACTTAACATGCGGGCATTTTAGCAGGTAAAATGAAAAAAAAGAGGTAGTGGCGAACCCTAAATGCAGAGATGGATTGATAAGGCGGGCCTTCAGCCCTTAGATATCTGACAATTTAGTCCTGGGCGTTGCCCCAGGCTGGTATGGAAAGCGCCGTTGGCGCTAAAGCAGGGACATTGGTTTGCGCATCAGAGCGCATCAGTGGAGTTCACCATGGTGAACTTATTTCACAGTCCACAATTCATAGCCAATAGCCAATGAGCCTATAGTCAATAGTCGAGCGATTAAATTAACCCGGCGGTTAAATTAGAATGAGCTGAGGTAGTGGCGCACTTTAAAATCCTTAACTCCATGGTAAAGTGGGCGGCTGTAATGGAATGGCTATCCAACTATTGCAGCAGTCGATGGTTGGGAATTGAGCAGGTCGGTGGATTGGTCACCGCGCCAATCGTATAAATACCGCCGGCCGGGCATTGCGGCATTCGATGGTTGGCCAAATACGGCGTCAGGTCATTTACCGTGGGAACGGCATCTTCCGGTTTCCCGGCTTCCAGCGCCCATTGCTCTTTAGCCGCCTCGATCTGGCGCAGGTTATTGATGCAGGCGTTCTGCTGTGAAGTGTCACGCGCCTTGATAAAGTTCGGAATCGCAATGGCCATCATCAATGGGATAAAGAAAATCGCCCAGGCAATAGCCAGGTAGCCGGTAATCAAACCGCCAATGGCCAATCCGTTTCCCGACAAGGCGCCGCCGGAATTTCTAATTTTGGTCATGGACTTATGCCCGCAAATGACGCCGGGAATCGCGCAAAAAATGGAAAAACACGTTAGGCCCAAAATGCCCAGGACCAGGCTCCAGACGGCAAGGTCGTCCGTTTTGGATTGCGGCGCATAGCCGCCGACGGGAGGAGGATTGGTTCCATTCATAAATGATGAATCTGGTTAAGCTTGCGATACAGTAATGATTGGGGGCAAAGCAAAGCAACACACAAATTGGTAGTAGCTCAGTTTGAAATTATTTCCCGTTAGCTCAAGCCACAAATTTATTCATTTTGCTTAAGGCCAGTTTGTAATGCCCACTTGTCTTTTGGATTTACGATTGTTGCTATACAGAAGAACTCTATGGGAAGCACAATTAAGAGCAAAAGCAGCTCTGAGGGCGGAAAAGTTGGGTCTTGTAGGGACGACAATGAGGGATGGTGTGGGCAATAATTGGCACGCACGGTCACTCCAATCTGTGCTTCGCCTACCTGTCCTCGATTCGGCTGACTTTGCCCTACATACTGCCTTGCATCTACTATATATTTATACTGGACAACGCCATGACCAAGTTTGTTCGTAATGGTCGCTTGCGTCTGCCTCGAATCTTCGGTAAGCATGAAGCTCATCCAGCAGAGATAAAGCGTGGAAAAGATGAGCCTACCGAGAATTAAAGTCGGTATCAGCATGACGAGCCTGATTTGATTTCTTTTTCTCATCGGCGCTTCCACTATTGACTTCTAAAACCGGTCAAATCAAGTCAGCAATCCCACGATTTCTTCCAATTCCCAAACATGCTCAGTGATACCCGCTTCCATCGCGGGCGTCACGCTAAAATCTGGTGAACACGGACAAAATTGTAGCGCATTAAATCATTGGCACAACGGCGTTGACGCGGCGGGGCTTCATGGACAAAATTCAGGGACAAAGTGCTTAACTAAACTTATGCAACCATACCTTCAACGGACGATTGGGTTCATCTGCCTGGTTATCGGCATCGTGTTATTGGTGCAGGGACATAATATGGCGCAATCCATCGGTTCGCAGGTGCAACAGGCCTTTACCGGCGCGCCCAGCAATCGCTCAACGTATTTTTACATCGCCGGCATTTGCCTCACCGTCTTCGGCGTATCGCAAATCTTCTGGCCGGCTAAACCGAAATAGTTTACCTGCCGCGGCGTCGGAATTTTACGCCAGTTCTTGGGGTCCCTGCCCGCCGTTGAGCAAAAAGAGCACCGCCATGCGCACGGCCAGTCCGTTGGTGACCTGCTCCAAAATCAGCGAGCGCTTACAATCGGCAATTTCACTGTCAATCTCAACGCCACGGTTGATGGGGCCCGGGTGCATGATGAGGGCCTCGGGCTTGGCCCTGGCCAGTCGCTCCTTGTTCAGGCCAAAGAGTTTGGTGTATTCACCGATGCCGGGGAACATGGTCTTGCGCTGGCGCTCATGCTGGATGCGCAGGAGATGGATAATGTCGGCGTCGCGGAGGGCCTCGTCCACGTTGTAGGTCACACGACAGCCCATTTGCTCGAAGGTTTTGGGAACAAGAGTGGAGGGGCCGCAGAGGGTTACGCGTGCGCCAAGTTTCAACAGCGCCCAAATATTTGAGCGCGCCACGCGGCTATAGAGAATATCACCCAGAATGGTTACATTCAGGCCTGCGATCCTTCCTTTGCGCTCGCGAATGGTAAAGGCATCCAGCAGCGCCTGCGTGGGATGTTCATGCGCGCCGTCGCCGGCATTGATAATGTGCGCATCCAGGACCCGCGAAAGGAAATGCGGCGCGCCGCTGGCGCTGTGGCGGATGACGATAAAGTCCGCATTCAGCGCCTGGAGGTTCAACGCGGTGTCCTTGAGCGTCTCGCCTTTCTTAAACGAGGACGCCTCGGCGGAGAAATTAATGATGTCCGCACTTAAGCGTTGTTCCGCCAGTTCAAAGCTGATGCGGGTGCGCGTGCTCGGCTCGACAAATAAATTTACGACGGTCTTGCCGCGCAACGCCGGCACCTTCTTGATGGCGCGTTCGCCCACGGCTTTGAACGCGCGGGCGGTATCGAGCACATTGAGGATTTCATCCAGTGACAGCGACTCGATATCGAGCAAATGTTTTTTGTTCCAGCTCATTTTCGTTCCAAAATCACTTCGTCTTTTTCGCCGATCTGGACATGAATTTTTTCATCCAGCGCGGTCGGCACGTTTTTGCCGACGAAATCGGCCTTGATCGGCAGTTCGCGGTGGCCGCGATCCACCAGCACGGCCAGTTGAATTTTTTTAGGGCGTCCAAAATCATTGAGCGCGTCCATGGCCGCGCGGGTGGTCCGGCCGCTGAACAACACGTCGTCCACCAGCACGACGGTCTTGCCGTTCACGTCGAAGGGCATGACGGTCGGATGAATCCTGGGCGCCGCGCGTTGCGCTAAATCGTCGCGGTGCATTGAAACATCCAGCGTACCGAGGGGGACAGGATGTTTCCAAATCTCTGAGAGAATTTTCCCGAGGCGTTGGGCCAGGACATTGCCACCAGCGGGAATTCCCACCAGTGCGACCTCCGTGGAATTCTCGTTGCGTTCGGCAATTTCGTGGGCGATGCGCGCCAGGGCGCGGCCAATCGCGGCGGCATCCAGGATGACAGTGGATTCAGGCATAGGACAGAACCCGACGGGAGAGTTTAAAAGGAAGATTCCTGCGGCAGGGTATTGCGCAGGCGATTCGCGTTTCGCGTTTCGTTTTCATTTTCCTTCGCAACCTCGCAGGGCTGCGTTAAAGGAGCAAACTATTTAATTATTACTGGCAGCCTGGCGGGCTTTGCGCCAGGCACCACGATGCCTGATAATCCAATCAGTCAAGGCCCGTTCAAAACCGATGTCGTGCCCGGCTTTTTCAGATTCAATCCATTTATGCCTGAGGATTTCCTCACGCTCGGCTTGAAACTCGCGGTAAAGCGAGGAGTTTTTCAGCAAATCGCTCGCTATTGAAGCAACTTTTGCAGCGTTCGACATAGTGTTATAACTTAAGACCTTTTTATAAAACTTTGCAACTAAAATAAACTATTAGAAATAAACCACTTATCCCAAACCTTGCCTCTGGATAAGGTTGAAAAGTCAAAAACACATGGTCCTGGAACGCCTTTTTCCCCCATCCCAAAGGCCGCTGCAATTCGCTTTACATGAATCCCGCACCCAACTACACTTTCCAACCTAACTATGGAAGCTAAAACGAAGACGATTGAGCAGTTTAAGACGCACGAAGGCGACACCGGTTCGGCCGACGTGCAGATTGCTTTGCTGACCCACCGCATCAACCATTTAACCGAGCATTTGCAGACGAACAAAAAAGACCACAGCTCGCGCCGCGGGCTGCTGATGATGGTCGGCCAGCGCCGCCGGCTGCTGGATTACCTGCAAAGCAAGGATGTGAAACGTTACCAGACCGTTGCCAAAAAACTGAAACTGCGCCACTAATAATTTGCGGGGCGCGGTTTTGTTTTATCCTGACTGTGTCCTGCTTCAGGCTTGGGCTGGAAACGCGAACAGCCCGATTCTCACACAAAACTTCGCGAATAAAAAAACCGCACTGCCGGGAAATTTCAATCAGCTCCGAAGGATTTCGGGGTTCACTGAAGTTCCTCAGGCAGGGCGGGCAGAAAAATATGCCAGAAAAAATAACCGCCCAACTGGGCGACAAGCAGATCACCATTGAAACAGGGAAACTTGCCAAGCAGGCGGATGGAGCGGTGACCATCCAGCTCGGCGAAACGATCGTAGTCGTTGCCGCGGTTGCGGCGACAAAAGCCAAGGCCGGACAGGACTTTTTCCCACTGACCGTTGATTATCGTGAAAAGGCCGCCGCCGCCGGAAAATTCCCGGGCGGTTACTTCAAGCGGGAAGGGCGCCCGACGGAAAAGGAAATTTTGACGTGCCGCCTCACGGACCGCCCCATTCGCCCGCTTTTTCCCAAAGGCTGGTACAATGAAGTGCAGGTCCAGAGCATCGTGCTAAGCGCGGACGGCGAGAACGATCCCGACATTTTGAGCATCATCGGCGCGAGCGCGGCGCTGATGGTCAGCGACATCCCCTGGGCCGGGCCGCTCGGCGCGGTGCGCGTGGGACGCATTAACGGCAAATTTGTGGCCAATCCGACGCACGTCGAAATGCTGGAAAGCGATTTGGATTTGGTCTATGTCGGCAACGAAACGGACATCGTCATGTACGAAGGTTCGGCCAAGGAAATTACCGAAGCGGACTTCAACGCGGCGCTGAAATTTGGCCAGGAATGCTGCGAGCCGTTGATTGCGGCGCAAAAGCAACTGGTTGCGAAAGCGGGCAAGAAGAAACGGGAAATCACCCTGAACATTGTGCCCGATGACATTTTGCAGGAGGCCAAGAAACTGGCGGGCGACCGTTTTGTCCCGGCGTTGCTGACGCCCGGCAAACTCGCGCGGGAATCGGCAGTCAAAGCCATCCAGGACGAAGTGGGCGTCAAGCTCACCGAGAAATTTGGCGCGGAAAAAGTCACCGAATTCGTCATCAAAGACGCTTTTTATTATATCCAAAAGGAAGCCGTGCGCGGTTTGATTTTGAACAGCGGCAAGCGGTTGGACGGACGTTCTTTTGAGCAGGTGCGCGCGATTTCGAGCGAGACGGGCTTTTTGCCCCGCGTTCACGGTTCGGCCATTTTCTCGCGCGGCGAGACGCAGGCGGTCACGCAGGTGACGCTGGGTACGAGCGATGACGTGCAGGAGTTCGACGCTTTCACCGGCGGCGAGACGACCAAGAAATTCATCCTGCATTATAATTTCCCGAACTTTTCCGTGGGCGAAACCGGCCGCATTTCCGGACCCGGCCGCCGGGAAATCGGGCATGGCGCGCTGGCCGAGCGCAGCATCGAACCGATGCTGCCGCTGAAGGATTATCCGTATGCAATCCGCGTGGTGAGCGAGATCATGGAATCGAACGGCTCGACCTCGATGGCCTCCGTCTGCGGCGGCACGCTGGCGCTGATGGATGCGGGCGTCCCGATGATTCGCCCCGTGGCGGGCATCAGCGTGGGCATTTGCGCGGAATACGGTGGCGAGAAAATTTCCCGCTACCAGTTGCTTACTGACATCATCGGCTGGGAGGACCATTACTGCGACATGGATTGCAAAATCGCCGGCACGGAGAAGGGCATTACCGGATTTCAATTGGATTTGAAATTGAAAGGCCTGCCGCACGCGATGATGACCGAAGCCATCGAAAAAGCCCGCGTGGCCCGCATATTCATCCTGGGCGAAATGGCCAAGACACTGGCTGAGCCGCGCAAGGAAATGAGCAAGTATGCGCCGCGCATCGAAGTCGTGAGGATCAACCCGGAAAAGATTGGCGCGCTCATCGGACCTGGTGGCAAGAACATCAAACGCCTCGTGGAAGAATCCGGTTGCGAAATCAACATCGAAGACGACGGCACAGTGAACATCTTCTCCATTTCGCCGGAAGGGATGAAGATTGCGCGCGACGCCATCATGGGCATGACGGCAGAAGCCGAAATAGGCAAGGTTTATCGCGGCAAGGTCGTCACGGTGAAGGAATTTGGCGCGTTCGTGGAATTCCTGCCGGGCAAGGACGGGCTGGTACACATCAGCGAACTGGCGAATTTTCGAGTGAAAAAGACCGAGGACATTGTCAAAGTGGGCGATGAAATCGCGGTCAAATGCCTTGGCGTGGACGAAAAAGGCCGTGTGCGTCTCTCGCGCAAAGCCGCGATGGAAGACCGCGACAAGGAAATGGCCCCCCAAGAATAACTGCAAATCATTTAACAAAGCGCGAATGGCGAAAGCTGTTCGCGCTTTATTTATTTTAATCCGCCCGCTTTTGGAGGAGCGGGGGCGTAATGCGAACCCTTTGCAGACAAATTTGCGCAAGATTTGCACAGGAAGTCCGTATAAGGAGAAATGGCTCGTTCTTTTCGTTATGATTTTGAATTTTTTTGCCAATTTGAGAGTAAAAATTTGACTGCGCAGGCCGGTGAGCTGAGAATCAGTCGTTGTAAAGTGAACAAGTTTGCCGTAAAAAATTTTCAAGGACTGCTGGCGTTTGCCTGGCTTATCGGTTTCTTCCTTAACGCATCCGCAAAACCTTATGCCCTGAATTCGCGCCCGGAAGTCGGGCCATTTCTGAACGGGATCATGCCGGAAACGGCGCCGGCGATTTCGGGGGATTGGTCGGCAGTGGTCGCGTTTCCCAATTTGTTGTTCACCAATTCCGTCGGCCTGACCCATGCGCCTGATTCGGACCAGCTTTACGTTTGGGAGCGGGAAGGGCGCGTTTGGACGTTTAAAAATTCGCCGGAGGTGGCGGAAAAGAAACTGGTGCTGGACCTGCACAACCAATGCCAGGGCTGGGATGATTCGGGCCTGCTGGGCATTGCGTTTCACCCGGGGTTTGCGACGAATCATTTCATGTATGTCTATTATACCTGGGTCAGGCCGGGCACGGTGGCGGGGGATGCTTACACGCGGCCAAATCCCATCATACCCAACCAGTATCATGACCGCCTCTCGCGTTTCACCCTCGATAAAGATGGCGTGGCCATTCCGGGGTCGGAGCAGGTATTGATTGATCTCACCGATCAAACTGTATGGCATCACGGCGGTGGGATGTTTTTTTACCCCACGAATGGATTTCTTTACCTGACCATCGGGGACAATTCCATTTCCGATAACGACCAGGTGATCAATAAAAGTTTGTACGGCGGCGTCCTGCGCCTGGACGTGGATTGCCGGGGCGGAAATATCAGCCACCCGATTCTCCGCCAGCCAGAGAATGGTTTCACGGGGCATTATTTTATTCCCAACGATAATCCGTTTGTGGGACTGACCAACTCCTTCGATGGCGAAACGAACTGTCTTGAAGAATTTTTCTGCCTGGGCCTGCGCAGTCCGCATCGCATGACCTATGACCCGCCGACGGGGCGGATTTTCATCGGCGACGTCGGCGAAAGCGCGCGCGAGGAGGTGGACGTGATTGAGCCGGGCGAGAAGGGTCTGAATTTCCAGTGGGCCTACTGCGAAGGCAAACTGGGTAAAATGAAGTTGCCCTGCATCGGCATCAGCCGCGGGCCGGTTTTGGATTATCCGCATAGCGACGGGCGGGCGGTGATTGGCGGCTATGTTTATCGCGGCGAAAAATTTAAGCATGACCTGGGTGGAAAATATATTTTTGGCGACAACGTTTACCGGCTGGTTTGGGCGATGGATGAAACCACCACCCCGGTAACCAAGCGCGTCCTCTGCGTGATGCCCAAGGGCAATGGCCCCAACTCCGGTTCGGATTACACCGGCCTTTCGTCGTTCGGCGAAGATGCGAACGGGGAAATCTATTTTTGCCAGATGAGCAGCATCGGCGGGTATATCTTCACGCTGGTGCGCGGCGGGCCGCCGCCTCCAAGGATTCCGATGCCGAAGCGGCTTTCGCAAACGGGCGTGTTCAGCGACATGAAAAATATGACGCCAGCGGACTTTTTGATCCCGTATGGAGTCAACGCTCCGCTGTGGTCGGACGGGGCGCTGAAATCGCGATGGATGGCGTTGCCGGGAGATACCAGGATCCATTTCAAACCGACGGGTGAATGGCAATTTCCGTCCGGTACTGTTTTTGTCAAAACCTTCCAATTGCACTTGGACGATTCGAACTCCAATGTCCTGCGCCGCCTGGAAACGCGGCTGCTCGTCCGCGATACAAACGGTTATGTCTATGGCGCCAGTTATAAATGGCGCAGTGATAATTCCGACGCAGACATCGTGGATGCAGGCGTGACCGAGGATATATCCATCGCGACACCGACCGGGCCGCGCATCCAGCATTGGTTTTTTCCGGGACGGCAGGATTGCCTGACGTGCCATACGCCCGCGTCCGACGGCGTATTGGGAGTGAAAGAGCGACAGCTTAACGGCGATTTCAAGTATCCCGACGGTATCACCGACAACCAGTTGCGCGAATGGAACCATCTTGGCCTTTTTGACGCGCAGTTGAGCGAAAAAGAAATACCACGCCTGGAGAAATTGGTGGCTGTGGGTGACACGCACGCATCGCTGGAAATGCGCGCGCGGTCGTATTTTGATGCGAATTGCTCGCAATGCCATCGCCCCGGCGGGGCGGAGGCATTTTTCGACGCACGTTTTGACACGCCATTGGCCAGGCAAAGCATCATCAACGGGCCGGTGGCCAATCCCCTGGGCATTTCCGGGGCGAAAATCGTGGTGCCGGAAGATACGGACAAATCTGTCCTTTTCCATCGCATCAGCCTCGTGGGCGAGCTGCAGATGCCGCCGCTGGCGCGAAACCTGGATGATACCAACGCCATCTGGACGATTGCCCAATGGATCAATTCGTTGCGGCCCATCCCGGCTACGCTGCCCAAACACTGGGCCCATCAGGACGTTGGCCCCGTTGGGCTGGAGGGCGATGCGAGTTTCCTGAATGGCCAATATAATCTCATCGCTTCCGGCACGGACATTTGGGACACGGTGGACGGATTTCAATATGCGTACACGCCAATGGACGGCGACGCCCAAATCGTTGCGCGCGTTATCTCGATACAGTTCACGGATCCGTGGGCGAAGGCGGGCGTGATGTTCCGCGAAAGCCTGGCACCGGATTCGAAGCATGTCATGATCGTGATCACCGCCGGCGGCTTTTCGTCGTATCAATGGCGTCCGATTCCCGGAAAGGGGACTCACAACACGGACGGACCAACGACAACCACGCCGTACTGGGTAAAACTGGTCCGGGAAGGGAACACGTTTAGCGGCTATCTTTCGCCCGACGGGGTCAACTGGAAGCGCGTTGACGATATTACTGTGCCGCTGCCCAAAAAACTGTATGTCGGGCTGGTGGTGTCGTCCCATAACAACGCGGCCTTGAATTCGGTGTTGTTTGATCATGTGAGCCTGACGAAGTGAGGCCGGCAAAGCGGATAATTTTTTGGTTGGATTTTTGCAACGCAAAGGCGCGAAGGGGGAAAAGGCGCAAAGCCAATGGATGAGTCGAATGGGAAATATAGGACGGATATCCAGACACCGCAGTGCTGTTCTGGTTAAAGGTACCAGGTTCACTTCAGGGCTGACCAGATTCCAGCGGGCAGATAGGGATGAGGATGCAAGATAGGGTGGTATTGATTTGCAAGAAGCAGGGAGAATAAATATGGGATTTTCTGCGAATTGGTCATAGCCGCAGAGGAACCTCGCGCTTCGCGCGGCTTCGCAATCAGCGGCTGATTTTGGGACTTTACTCAGGGCTGCGCGCTCGGCGCATGCGCGATTTGATACTTGCCGTTTATTCAATGGTGACGCAGGGTTTAGAAGGCATGATGACCGCAACATCCCCAATCGGAACGTGGCCGTTGCCACCGGGCAACCTGTCTTCGGGTGAAGTGAAATTACGTTTCGTCCGGATCACGCCCGGCGACCTGACCCGCGGTTTTGTTCCAGGCTATCATTTCCGAATTTTGTTGGCGGATGATTCGGATGCGGGGCACATCAATTTTCGGGTGGGCGACAGCGAGCATGTCCGGGTTTGCGCGGGGCACATTGGATTTGAGATTTGGGAGCCGTTTCGGGGTCATGGGTATGCCCTGGCGGCCTGCCGCGCGGTCGCGCCATTCGTACGGTCAATCTCCGGGGAAGTGACGATTACCTGTGATCCGGACAACGCGGCATCGAGGCTCACGATAGAGCGGTTGGGCGCGAGTTTTGTGGATGAGGTGCCGGTGCCGGCGGACGATCCGCATTACCAGCGGGGTTCGCGCAGCAAGCGGCGGTACCGCTGGGTGCCTTGAATGGCCGGAATTTTAGGACTTGGCGAGTAATTTTGAGACGCGGAGGAATTCAGTCACGCCCCAGGCCTGGGCATCGCAGCCGCGCTGGAGGTGCGGGGCGTCGCCGTCAAGGATTTCGGGAATCTGGCCAAGACAATTTTCATTCATGATTTTTTGGCCGCTGGCCAAATAACTTTTTGCCGCGGCGAGAGCTTCTGGCGCGAAATCCCAGGCGCGGACGAGCGCTTCGCAAAATACCGGGAACGACCAGGTCCAGGCGGTGCCGTTGTGATAGGCGGGCTTGCGACGGGTATCTTCATCGCCTTCGTAATGCGGCCAATAGGGTTCGACCGGATTGTTGAGCAAGCCGCCGCCATTGGCAGAAACGGGGAGAGGAACGGTGACGGGCAATGGCGCGAGGGAACGCAAGGCACCGGGCACGGCGAGATATTTTTGCGCGGCGGCAACGCAACGTTTGGCATGGTCGCCTTTCACGAGACCGAGGCTGACTGCCAGAAGGCAGTTGCTGCGAAGCGCGTCGCTGGGCGTTGCATCGCGGGCGATGATACGGGCGGGGCCGAGCAGGACATCCGCGAGCCAGCCTTTTTCTTCGAGCCAAAACAGTTTTTCAAAAGAGGCGGTGGCGCGGTCGGCAAGCTTTTCCCACCTCGATTGATCGCTGGGGCTGGAAATGGTTTGCAACTGGCGCAGCAGGGAAATCCAAAGGGCCTGAATTTCGACGGGGTAACCTTCGCGTGGAGTCGCGGCGGGGTAATTGGTATCCATCCAGGTGAAATGGGAGGGGCTCCAGATGAGCGCGGAATCAGGATCCATGCGGATGCCGTTGGGTGTGCCGTGGGCGTAATTTTCCGCGATGCTGGCGAGGATGTCGCGGACGGTGCGGCGCCGGTCATCTACGGCCCGGGAATAAAAATCGCCGCCGGTAGCCTGCGAGAGTTCCCGGCAGGCAACAGCGAACCAAAGAGGCGCGTCGGTAGTATCTCGATTAGAAACATCGCTGCCGTGAATAGTATTGGGAAGCGTGCCGTCCCGTTCAAACTTCGCGAAGGTGAGCAGGAGTTGTTCGACTTCTTTGAGCATCCCGCCGGCGATCAGGCCGCGGGCGCAGATAAGAGAATCACGGCCCCAATCCAGGAACCACGGGTAACCGGCGATGATGGTTTTGCCGTCATCGCGGCGGACAACAAATTGTTTGGCGGCGAGCAGGAGCTGATTTTCGAAAGACTTTTCAAAAGCGCCGGCGGGCAGTGGCGGAGTGCTGCCCGGGAAAAAGTCCGCCGGATTTAATTCGGCGGTGACGGTGAGCGCGGCGTTTGCACCTTTGGGCAGGGGGATTTCAAACCAGCCGGGGCTGTAGGCATCGCCGGAAGGGACCTGGCCGCGGGAGGCTTCGACGGGATGCGGGATATTTTCGCACCATTCGGGCTGCGGATGAAATTCGCCGGAATCGGTGAAGGCACGCAGTTGCCGGTCTTTTTCCGGCGTGAAGGCAAAGCCAATGGGATGGTCGACGTTTTTGACGTTGAGCACATTCAGGTTGCTGGAGAAATGATATTCCGCTCCGCCGTTGCGTTTGGTTTCCTGGTGGAAATTCCGGTCTTCAATGTCCAAACGGACGGTAAGGCGGACGTCGGCATTGGCGGGCAATTGTTTGCCGAGGGCGAGTTGGGCGGCGGGGCGCGCAAACTGGAAAACGACGGTGTTTTTTTCGTCGAGCATTTTGGCAGTCAACATGATTTCGACGGTGCGGCCATCGCCGGCGTTGGCGATGAAATTCCAAACGGCGGGTGAGCCGACTTCAAAGGCATGGAGATTTGTGACATTGAGCGAGGAGATAAAACCGTCGGCATTCACCCAGACGCGCATGCGTTTGACGAAGACATGGCGATCCACGGGGTAGCGGAGGTTGAGGTTTGCGCCGAGCACGCAATCGTACTTGGAATTGACGCGTCCGAGATCAACGCAAATGCGCGCCATGCCGCCGAGGCCGTTGGTAAGGAGAACCAGACTTTCGGGTTCATAACCGATGGCCGATGCCTGCGGTTGGGGCGGCAGAAAACGAATGGCAGCGGAAACATCCTGCGACGTGGCGGCGTGGCGTTGCAAAATTAATTGGGCGTCGGCAGGGATCTCGCGCGGGGCGATGATGGCGATATGATTTGCTCCAGAGGGAATGGATTGGAGATGAAGCGCGGCCGCGCCCGGCATTTGCAGCGTGGCACTGAAGGGCGCGCCGTCCTCGACAAGCAGCCAATGGTTCGCGGGAACGAGCGTGACGCGGCGGCGGTCAATAAGGGTCCAGGTGATGACCGCGGGGAAGATTTCACCGCGTGCGGCTTTTTGAATCAGCGCGGAAAATTCAGCCTGCAATTCGCCGCCTTGCAACCGGCCGGTGGCAGCGAGGAAATTTTGCGGGGAAGCATCAATCTGTTCGGCGAGAAACTGCCAATCGAAATTCGATAGTTTTTCGACCGGAAGAAGGGAGTTCAACGCCTGGATGGCAAAAGCAGCCCGGGCGCGGGCGCGACGATAATCTTCACCTGCCAGGCCAAAAGGTTTTGGGGCGGGAGCCAGGCAATGGACAGCGGCAGGTTTGAGCGTGATGGTGACAGAATCTTTTGTAGCGGAAATTTCCGGCAACGGCTGGCCAAGCAAATCGGATTTGAAACTGGCGATGGGAAGCTTGAAATCGGCGAGAGAAAGCTTGAGCGCGTTTGCCTTGTCCGCGTCCGTGTTGACGAGAATGAGAATGGAATCTTTTTTTTCGGCGGATTCGCGCAGCAACAGATAAACGGGCGCGTCCGGCGGACTGAGGCGCGTGAGTTTGGCGCCGTCGAAAAATGCCGGATGATTGGCGATGAGTTCATTGAGTTGCGCGAGTTCCGGGATGATATTATCAGGGCTGTCCCAGTTCAGGCCGGCACAGTTGTGGACGTTAATTTTCTCGACGGCAAGCCATTCAACGCCGCAGGTAAAACCGAAGCCGCCATTGGGGCTGGCGAGGGCGCACAGGCGATTGCGCAGGAGCGACCAGACGCGATTAGGGGCGGCAGGATCAATTTGAGCCGGTTTTTGGCCGGGTTGTGCAGCGGTTTCGACGGGTTTGGCGGCGAGCCGGGTATTGTCATGTGTTTCCGAATAATGGACATAGGTGCCAACGGATTCGCTTTGATGGTTGGCGTAATCCAGATAGGGCGCGACCTGGCTGCCGGAATAATTTTGGAAAAGTTCGGAGTAGGCCCATTGCATGCCGCCCTGGGTGAGCAGGCTTTCGGTGGCTTCCCAGGGACCGCCAAGGCCTTCGAGCAGGAAAATAATTTCAGGAAATTCATCCTGGACGCGCGCAATAATATATTGCCAGGCGACAACGGGAATTTTGTAGCCGGCATCGCAACGGAAGCCATCGGTGCCGCGCCGGCACCAAATGAGGAGGGCATCGGCGATTTTATCCCAGAGCGCGACGTTGTCCTGCTTGAGCTCAACCAAATCTTCCCAGACGGTGCCCCAGGCCCCGGGGCTGGCAAATTCACCATCGGGATTTTTCAGAAAAAATTCCGGAGAATTTTCCTGGAGGACGGAACCCCAACCGGTATGGTTGATGACGATGTCCAGGAAAACGCGCGCGCCAAGAGAATGCGCGGCACCGGTCAGCTCGCAGAATTGGTCAATGCCGGTGGTGCGTTTGTCGAACTCCACGAGCGCGGGATCCACCGCGGTGAGATCGAGCGCGGCGTAGGGACTGCCGTAACGGCCGAAGCGGGCATAGGTGGTCGGAGTCGGGTGAATCGGCAACAAATGCAGGACACGGCAGCCAAGGGTTTGGACGATGTGAGGCAGTTGTTTTTTTAAATCGCGGAATGTCCCGGACGGAGGAATGGCCGTAAAATTTTTTGAGTCGAGCAATTTGAGTTGCCCGTCCAGTTTATCGTCTTGATTGAACCGCAGGTTCCTGGTGGCGCCGAAGAGGCGGGTGAAGGCGCAGTAAATGGTATTGGCAGTGCGGGCGAAATTGGGATGAACGGAGATGCCGATGTCCGAGCCGTCGGGCCAAAATTGCCAATGATTGGAATCGAGCAGATAGGGCTTGGCCTTGAAGTAACCGGTTTCGGCCAGGGGGAATTCGATTTCCCAGGCATCGCCATTTTTTTGCATGGGCAAATCGCGCCAGCTTTCGCCCGCAGCAGCGGCGCCGATGGCCGAGGAGGCGATGATTTCGCGGCGGCGCGCGGCGGCGCGGCCAAGGTTGGTGCGGAGAAATCCGCGCGAGCCGTCTCGGGCGGCAGGATTGGCTTCATCACGGATGGTGAAACGGATGGTATCGCCGACGAAACGAAGAATTCGTTCGCCGGGCGCGGGTGACATACTTGGTCTTGGACGCTCCACTCGTTAAGTTTTAAGGTTTTAATTTGAAGTTTCAAGCATCCAAACACACGCAGAAGCCGTATAGTTCTGTCTGGATTTCTTTTGACTGTCCTTTAAAAAGACAGAAGGAAAAAATCAATCAGGATTGATTTGGCACAAAGAAAAAACTAAAATGGCAATGAAATTGCTCTTTTGAGCAAGGAATTTAAAAGAACCATGGCCACAAACGCTGCAGAAGACGAGTCTCAATTGAAGCAAACGATTGAGATGTTTGAGGTTATTGTCCAATCGCAGCCCAACGATTGCCAATCTCTGGAAATCCTGAAGGAAGCTTACAAGAAGCTGGGACGCGAACAGGACGTCATCAATACCTCAAAACGCATCGCCCAGGCGTACATGCAATCGGGACAGTTGTCGTCGGCCATCCTCGAATTTGAAACAGTTTTGCAACAAAGCCCGAACGATGCCGAGGTGCTTACGGCATTGAAGTCCATCCAGGACACGGCGGGCGATATGTCCGCGCAGGCGATTAACGGCTTTGAGCCGGCAGCGCTGACGCCGGCTTCTGAAGGAGTTAAGGCGGAGAGCAAGGCCCGCAGCACGCCCGTGAATGAAAAGGAAATTCAGGACGGCCGCGACACAATGCGCAAAATTTTTGTAGAGGGTAAAGTCATTAACCAGGGAGATTTCGATTTGTGCTGGCGCGCGGCGGATTATTCTTCGGCGCCCAAGGATGTGATCGAGCCCTTTATCCTGGTGCTCTCGGGCCGGGGCGGCGTGTCGGTGGAAAAATCGCTGAAGCTCCTGTCCGATAAATCGCGGCTGGGATATTTTCCGCTGGAAAAATATGACGTGGACATTGATTTGGCCCGCGGCTTTCCGGCGGACTTGTGCCGGCGCTGGTGTGTATTGCCGTTTGACCGGATGAGCAAAGCCATGCTGGTGGCCACGGCAAACCCGTTCAACCAGCAGGCGGCCAAAGAATTGGCCCAGGTAACGTCCTATCGCATCCTTTGGTATTTGTCATCGCCAAATGATTTGATAAGCAACCTGCGAAAGGCTTTTCGTTAAAATCAATTTTATCAACCCTTAATGCCTCAACTTCCCATGGCCAAAGTAAAATCATTTGGAGAGCGCATCGCCGATGCGCTGGTCGAAGACGGCTTGTTGAGCACCAAGCAGGTTGAGGAATTGCTTGAACAGCAAAAAAAAGAAGGCGCGCGGCTCATCAAGCTGATTCTCGACAAAGCGTACGTAAGCGAACAGGACCTGGCCGTTTCCATGGGGCGCGTGCTCAACGTCCCGCCGGTGAATCTGGCGCGCATCAGCATTCCCTCTGAATTGATGGAGCTGCTCCCGCGCGATACGCTGTATAACCATAAGGTGGTGCCCGTATCCCGGCTGGAAAACAAGTTGTTCCTGGCCATGGCGGATCCGTTGAACGTCCTGGCCCTGGACGACGTTAAGCGGATTACCAGGATGGAAATTGCGCCGATGATCGCATCGGAAAAAGGCGTGGCCGACAAACTGAATGCCTTTGACGCGGCCAAGAGCAGCACGATTGAAGACATCATCCAGGACGCGGAAAAACAGCGCGAAGGAACAGACGACGAAGCCAGCACGGTAGAAGCCATCAAGGAAGGCGCTGAGGATGTTAATCTGGACCAGCTTGCCGCCTCGAGCGAAGAAGCGCCGGTGATCAAACTGGCGAATTTGATCGTGCTGCAAGCGATCAAAGACCGCGCCAGCGACGTGCATATCGAGCCGTTTGAAAAAACGGTGCGCTTGCGTTATCGCATTGACGGCGTACTTATTGACGCCACACCGCCGCCCAAGCAGATGCAATTGGCGCTGGCCTCACGCTTTAAAATCATGTCCAGCCTGGACATCGCCGAGCGCCGACTGCCGCAGGACGGGCGCATGAGGGTCAAAGTCAGCAACCGGGATTATGACTTGCGCGTGTCCGTTTTGCCGACCGTTCACGGCGAGAAGATCGTGCTGCGCGTTTTGGACAAGTCCAATTTGTCCGCCAGCCTTGATAAGCTCGGCCTGGATCCGGAGACTTTCAAACAGGTCAAATCCGCCGTGGACGCGCCGCACGGCCTGATCCTGGTGACAGGCCCGACGGGTTCAGGCAAAACCACGACGCTTTATTCAGCGCTCAACGAGCTGAATAATCCCATTTTCAACATCGTCACCGTGGAAGACCCGGTGGAATTTCAAATTCCCGGCATCAACCAGGTGCCGACGAAAAAGGAAATTGGCCTGACGTTTGCCACCGCGTTGCGTTCTATTTTGCGGCAAGACCCGGACATCGTCATGATTGGGGAAATCCGCGATACCGAGACGGCTGAAATCGCCATTGAAGCTGCGCTCACGGGCCACCAGGTGCTTTCAACGATGCATTGTAATGACGCGCCCGGCGCCATCGCGCGCCTGGACGACATGGGCATCGCGCCATTTTTGATTTCATCTTCCGTTATTTTGTCCTGCGCCCAACGCCTCATGCGGCGCATTTGCTCGCACTGCAAGGAGCCGGTGACTTATCCGCCAAAAATGTTTGAGGATCTGGCCCTTGACCCATCGGCTTTTGCGGGCGTGCAGCTCTACCGCGGGCGCGGATGCGATCGTTGCAAAAATTCCGGTTATGCGGGACGCATGGCAATTATTGAAGCCATGACCATAACCGATCCAATCCGCAAACTGATTATCGCCCGCGCCAATACCCGTGAGATTGGCAAAATAGCCGTCTCGCAGGGAATGCACACGCTGCGAATGGTGGCGCTGGATCGCGCGCGGGAAGGGATTACGACGCTGGAACAAACCCTCGTTATCACGTCGTCACACTAAAGGTCGTTAAAATTTTCGCTGCGGCATGGTTCCCGGCGCTGGCACCGGGGAAAGCCACGGAGGAGGTTTTGGCTCCCAGGATGGCGTTACCGGGGGAGGGGTATAGTTCTGCCCCGAAACTGAGGGCAAGGAAGGCAATTGAGGCAATGTTTCCGGGGTGCTGTCTTTGGGGAGCGCAAAAGGCGATTGAGAGCCTGCCCCTGAACCAAACGATGAAACATTTTGAGGGGAACCAGCCTCGGGCGTTGTAGCCGGTTGCGTAAACGAATCCCATCCCAAAGATTGCGCGGGCGGCCCGGCGGCCGGCGATGCGTTAAAAACTGAATTATCCGCGCTTTTATCCGGATCATCAAAGAAGCCGCGACGCGGGGTGCTGGCAAAGAAACCACTTAACATGCTTTGCGAATCTCCAGTTTGGTTTGAACCGGAAGTATTTTCACCCATGTTTTCCGACAAAAATTTTGCCCATTGCGAATCGTCCGAAGACGAGTCGTCTGAATAAGTGTAGTTGGTGTTTCCGCCCCCGCCGTTTGAATTGGTTGGACCACCCAATCTGAGACTATCGCGATCCGGCATCCCAAAAATTTGCTGAATGGTCTGCACTCCCATGACCTGTGCCGGGGTTAAAAGCTTAAGGCTTTTTCCCGGGTCTTCGGTTTTTTGCGGCCTGTGCCGGGAAACCGTAACCATCAGCGGAGTCGAAGGCGTCGGGTCCAACGATTGGAAAACAGAAACCGACGGCGTGGCTGAAGGGTCGGCTGATTCCTCGGGCGCGGGCGCTTGAACGACGGGAGGCAAAACATTCGACACGGTTCCGCCATCCGGTGATGAAAAAATAATCTGCTGGCCGGGTCCCGCAGACTGCGCCAGCGCCAGGGGTAAAACCCCCAACGTCAGGCAGGCGAAAAGCCAGGCCCTCAAATTTATAAAACCAAAACTCATTTTGAGCTTAACAAGTTAATACTTTTGATACTTTGCGTCAAAGTAAAGGTTCCGGGGAGTTTACTGTCTTTCGTATTCGCCCTTGCGAAGTTTCTTGAGCACCGTAAACCCGGCCTTTTTGGCATCGGTAATCGAAAGTGGCTTGAGCTTATGCGGCGTGCTGAAGCTGGAGATGATTTTACGGACGGGTTTTTTGCAGGCCGGGCATTTGGTCAATTCCGGCGCGCTCAAGGGACGTTGCAGGGTGAATTTTCCCCCGCACGCCCGGCATTCGCCTTCGCACAATTCATATTCATAAAGCGGCATAGCTTAATTTCGGTTTTCAAGGCCTGAATGTCTAATGAATTTTACAGGCGCTAAACATTAGAACTCGTCTTTTAGACGGCGTTTGATACATTCGCGTTCATGCGCACGGCGATTTATCCCGGCAGCTTTGACCCCCTGACCAACGGCCATTTGGACGTGCTTGAACGCGCGGCAAAGCTATTTGACCGCGTCATTGTAGCTGTTGCGCTCAGCGAAAGCAAAAATCCGTTCTTCACCCTGGAGGAACGCGTGGCTTTGATGAAACCGGCGGTGGCGCGAATGAAAAACGTCAAAGCGGGCGTCTTTGATGGCCTGCTCGTCGAATATGCCCACAAACAAAAGGCGCAGGCGATTGTGCGCGGGCTGCGCGCGGTCTCGGATTTTGAATTTGAGTTTCAAATGGCGCTGATGAACCGGAAATTGGCGAAAGACATCGAAACGATTTTCATGATGCCCAAGGAGACCTATACCTTCATCAGCTCGCGCATCGTCAAGGAAATCGCTCGTATGGGCGGAGACGTCAGCCCGTTTGTACCGCCGCATGTCGCGGCGGCGTTGAAGAAGAAGTTGAAAACGGCCCAATAGTTTTAAACTTCCGGCCAGCTTTTACATTCATGTCCAGTCCCGCTTTTTCTCCACGGAAACCGGCGACCGGTGATCCCCATCAATTGCTGCAGACTGCCCGTCAGCTTTTGAACGAACAGCGTTCCATCGAGGCCGCCCGCGCCTTTGCAGCGGTGCTGGCGGTGCAACCGGATTGTGTCGAAGCCCTTGCACAACTGGGCCAGTTGCTCTTTCAATCCAATGAATTTCCGGCTTCACTGGGATGCCTGCAACAAGCCCTCAGGATTTCCCCCGGAATGCCCAGGCTCAACGCCCTCATGGCGGCCGTTTTACGTAAACTGGGCCGGCTGGAGGAATCGGCTGTTTGTTGCGAACGGGAAAGCCGCATCAGCCCTAACGATCCCGACGCTCATTATAACCTGGCGCTTGCCCGGCAGACACTGCGGCAGATTCCAGAAGCGATTGTCTCTTACCGGGGAGCGCTCCGACTGCGTCCTCATTACCTTGACGCTCTTCTCGGCCTTGGCCGTTGCCTGCGCCAAACCCGGCAAGCTCAAGCCGCCCTGGATTATTTTACCGATGCCGTTCGGCTTGCTCCATCCGATGCGCGGGCTCATTGGGAACTCGGGACTACGCAACTCGCCCTTGGCCAATACATCCCGGGTTGGAGCGGATTTGAATGGCGCTGGAAACTTCCAGATTTCACCACGCCGCCTCCGCGCTATGAGCAACCTCAATGGGATGGCCGGGGCCTTAATGGTAAGCGTATCTTTCTCTACTGCGAACAGGGTTACGGGGACGTCATTCAATTCTCACGCTACGCAACCCTGGTGGCGGCCCGCGGTGGACAGGTGATGCTAGGCTGTCCCAAACCGCTTCAACCACTGATGGAAACGGTGCCCGGCGTCGCCGAGGTGGTTACGGTTCGGCAGGACCTTCCTCCCTTCGATACGCATGCGCCTTTGATGAGCCTGCCTTTCATTTTCGGCACTACGCTCGAAACTATTCCCGCGACTATACCTTATATCCACGCAAGAGTTTCAACATCTTCGCAGAAGAAATGGGTGGAAGACTTGCCGGGAAAAAAAGTGGGGGTAGCCTGGGCCGGTTCTAAAACCCATTCCAATGATGCGAACCGCTCCCTGCCTTCGGAACTTCTAAAACCATTGCTGAAAATACCCGGCATCCGCTGGCACAGTTTGCAAGCGGGGGAGGCGGCGCAAGTGCTGGCACATCCGGATTTCGCGGGCAAAGTCGTGGATTTGGGAAGCCGGTTTAAAGACTTTCACGATACTGCGGAGGCTATCAGTGAACTGGATCTGGTTATCGCCGTAGATACGGCCGTTGCTCATCTGGCCGGAGCCATGGGCAAAACGGCGTGGCTTATTCTGCCCTTCGAAGCTGAGTGGCGTTGGATGACCGACTGCGACGATTCGCCCTGGTACCCCACCATTCGCCTTTTTCGCCAATCTTCGCCCGGAAACTGGGAGGAATTGCTGGGGCGGGTCGCGCGCGAGTTGGCCGACTTATAAAATTAGCCGATATGATTCGCGTCTGCGAAACCATTTCCTAATATTGAACCGACGTTTTGAATGAAACGGTTACAGGCATGAGCAAAATTCACGATACGCGGATGAAGCTCCGGGGTGAACTGGAGGCGCCACCGGCGTTGCGGCGCTTCGGCAGCGGGTGGATTAGCGGGGTACTCGGGTTCGTGCTGAGCGTCGCAGGACTACTGCTGGTGATTTCACTGATTGCCCCGGGGGTGCTGGCGATTCCACAGACGGAGACATTGCGTAATAATCTCTGGTATCGCGTCGCCATTCATTTAACTCTAATTGCGGCCTTTACCTTGTCAGCACTGAGCCTCGTGCTGCGGCGGGACCGGACGCTGGGAACGTGCGGGGTGGCGGTCACTCTTTGCGCGGCGTTAATCGGGGGTTCGCAGGCAACGGCGGAGGTTTCGGGCCATCTGCCGCTGTTTTTTGGCCTGGACTTTTTTGTCCTGAATGTCGTGTTCACCGGATTTTTGTTCATTCCGCTCGAGCGGATTTTTTCACACAAAGATGAACAGCCGATCTTCCGGGAAGAATGGCGGGAGGATTTGTTTTATTACCTGGTCAGCAGCCTGATGGTGCAAGTGCTGACGTTTCTCACTTTTTTGCCGGCGAAATCAATCCTGGCGGCGGCGCCCCTGACGGAAGTGCGGGATTGCGTGGTAAAACTTCCGTTTGTTGTGCAGTTTGTGCTGATCATGCTCTTGACGGACCTGGTGCAATACTGGGTCCATCGCGCGTTTCACCGGGTGCCTTGGCTGTGGAAATTCCATTCCGTGCATCATTCGGCGCGGAGCATGGACTGGATGGCCGGGGCGCGCATGCATTTTCTGGAAATCCTGGCGTTGCGCAGCATGACGGTGATTCCCATGTATGTGCTCGGTTTTAGCCCGGTGGCGATGAACACATATATCTTTATGGTTTATCTCTACTCGACGTTTGTTCACGCCAATCTTGGCTGGCGTTTCCCCCTGATCGAAAAAATCCTGGTGACGCCGCGGTTTCATCACTGGCACCACGGAATTGAAGAAGAATCAATCGATGTTAATTTCTCGATCCATTTTCCATTTCTTGACTGGATCTTTGGCACTTACCATTTGCCCAAAGACCAGTGGCCAAAGGAATATGGCCTGCCGGGGCATCCCGTCCCGCGCGGATATCTGTCGCAGTTTAAATATCCGTTCCGGCGCAAACCCAGGACACCGCCGGGAACAGCTTGAACCTAAGGCGAAGGTTGCCGCGCTGGCTCGGCTTGCAGGTCCGTTCGTCTCGCGATTTCTCTTAAAAGAGGGGAATGCCACTTGTCACACGGGGGTTTTGCGCGTTAAATTGAATTATGTCTTTGAAAGTCAATTTACGCCATTTGGAGGCGAACGAAATCCATTTGACGGGCGATTTGCCCATCGAAGAGCTGGCTCTGGGCCTGACCGATGACATGATTCAGGTCCAAAAACCGCTGCATTACGATTTGCAGGCGGAAGAGCTGGCCGATAGCGTCCTGGTGCAGGGCAAGTTGGAACTTACGCTGGATTGCGAGTGCGTTCGCTGCTTGAAATCATTCGAAAAAACGATAGAATTGCCAAATTGGGCGCTGCATTTGCCACTCGAAGGGGAGGAAAAGACAGCCGTAGAGAACGATTGCATAGACTTGACACCTTTTGTGCGTGAAGATATGCTGCTTGAATTTCCACAGCATCCGCTGTGCAGGCCCGATTGTGCGGGATTAAAGAAAAACAAGAAAATCGGGCGTGGCAATGCGGAAACAGGTCCGTCCACGTGGAAAGAGTTAGACAAATTGAATTTATAATTTTGAAATTTTATGGGTGTTCCAAAACGCAAACCATCAACTAGCCGGCAGCGTATGCGCCGCGCTTATAACAGCGTGCTGAAACTGCCGCAACTGGGCGTCTGCCCGCAATGCGCGGCGCCTTATATTCCTCACCGCGTCTGCCCTGCCTGCGGCTTTTATAAAGGCCGCCAGGTGGTCACAGTCACGGCGGGAGCCTGATTTGCCCTCAGAAGTGTCTCAGCTTTGCCGGGGCATTGCTGAAAAATAGCGATGGCCAGGGAGAGATTTCACTTATGAAAATCGCAGTGGATGTCATGGGTGGCGACCATGGTTGTGGGGTGGTGATTGCCGGCGTAAAACTCGCGCTGGAAGCCAATAAAAAAATTTCCGCGCTCTACCTCGTTGGCGACCAGTCGGCCATTCACGCCGCCCTGCCGGCGCGTGGTTTTCGCGACCACCGGGTAAAGGTCATTCATACCACCCAGGTCGTTGAAATGGACGACAAACCTGCCATTGCACTCCGCAAAAAAAGGGACTCTTCCATCGGCCGCGCGGCTGAACTGGTAGCCGAAGGCCAGGCGGACGCACTGGTTTCGCTGGGCAATACCGGCGGCATCTTCGCGGCGGCCACTTTTAAAGTAGGGAGAATCAAAGGAGTGGACCGCGGCTGCATCGCCACGGTTATTCCCCGGCAGGGCAATGAATTTGTTCTCCTGGATGCCGGCGCAAATGTGGAATGCACCCCGCTCAACCTGGCACAGTTTGCCGTGATGGGGAAAATCTATTCGCGTGAAGTCCTGGGCCGGAAAAATCCCCGCGTGGGCGTCTTAAGCATTGGCACGGAAGACACCAAAGGCAACGAATTGACTCTTGGAGCCTTTAAATTGTGCAAACAGCTGGATTTGAATTTCATCGGAAACATCGAGGGACATGATTTATTCAAGGATCATGTGGATGTGGTGGTTTGCGACGGGTTCGTTGGTAATATCGTGTTAAAGACCTGTGAAAGCCTGGCCGTGGCGATGTTTTCCATGTTGAAACGGGAGCTGATGAGCAATCCCAAGAGGCAGATTGGCGCCTATCTGGCCAAAAATGCTTTCCAGGGCATCCGCAAGCGCATGGATCCTGAAGTTTATGGCGGCGCGCCGATGCTGGGATTCAACGGCATAGTCTTTAAAGCGCATGGCTCCGCGCGTGAACGCGCCGTGGCAAGCGCCATCCGCGTAACGAGTGAAACTCTCCAACATGGTGTCAATGAAACGATTGCCCGTGAAATTGCGAAAGCGAACGAAAAAATAGGTGGAAATAGCGGCGGTAACGGTGTCAAATAAACCGTTGAGCATGAAGTCAACATTCAAGAACCCGCGGGCGAAGCATAATTTTCAAGGCCAAACCTGTTCCATAACGGGCGTCGGCTCCTATGTGCCGGCCAAAATCCTGACCAACCACGATTTGGAAAAAATGGTGGAAACCTCCGACGAATGGATTACCACCCGCACCGGCATCAAGGAACGGCGCATCGCGGCGGACGATGAATTTACTTCGGACATGGCGGCCCGCGCGGCGGAACGCGCGATGAAAATGGCGGGCATCACCGGCGCAGACATTGATTTGGTCATCGTGGCCACTATCACCCCGGACATGCCTTTCCCCGCGACGGCGTGCCTGGTGCAGAAAAAAATCGGCGCCACGCGCGCGGCGGCCTTTGACCTCGAAGCAGCCTGCAGCGGTTTTATCTACGGACTGGAAGTGGGACAACAATTCATCATGTCACGCACATACAAAACCGTGCTGGTGATTGGCGCAGAAAAAATTTCTTCAATCGTGGACTGGAAAGATCGCAACACCTGCGTGCTTTTTGGCGATGGCGCGGGCGCGGCGGTTTTGCAAAACCGTGAAAATTCCCACGGCTTGCTCACGGCAGTCATGGGAGCGGACGGGGACAAAGCAGAGTTGTTATATATGCCCGGCGGTGGTAGCCGTTGCCCGGCTACGAAGGAATCCGTGGATGGGCGGCTGCATTATTTGCGCATGGATGGCAAGCAGGCGTTTAAAAATGCGGTGCAGGCTATGGAATCGGCGGCCAATGAAGTGCTAAAACGTTGCGAGTTGGATGTAACGAAGATCAAATGCATTATTCCCCACCAGGCCAACCTGCGGATTGTTGATGCCGTGGCGGAGCGCCTGAAGGCCAAGCCGGAGCAGCTTTTTCTGAACCTCGAAAAATACGGCAACACTTCGGCGGCGTCCGTGGCGATTGCGCTGGATGAGGCGGTATCCTCGGGGAAAGTCACGCGCGGCGACTTGATTTTATTGGTTGTTTTTGGGGCAGGCTTGACCTGGGGCGCGGCTGTAATAGAGTGGTAGAAATTTGACGGCGGCCTAAAATGTGTTAATCTAATTTCTATGAGCGCAAGAAAAGTCGGAAGCATTAGTTCTTCTCAATCTGTAACTTTAGAGGGCCGCCAGGCCAGCCTCGAGCTTTCTACGGATTCTGTGGCCGTCCACAAAAGCGGCATCGAATTCCGGAGCCCGACCCCTTTTACCCCTTGGACGGAAATGACCGTCGCTTTGTCCTCACCGCGTGAAGGCAAATTGCATTGCAACGGCGTAGTGGTGAATTGCTCCGGCAATAAGCACCTGGGTTATCGGGTTTCCATGCTGTTTACCAGCCTCACCAAGCAGGCCGAAGCACAGCTCGCCGTGATGGTACGCTCAGACGTGGGCGCGGGTTAAAATCGCTAAATCCCCCTTTACAACTTCCGGGCTTCGTGCAACGATTTCCGCATGAAGTGGAAAAAAATTCTGCTGGCCTTGCCGGCTCTGTTGATAACAGGTTGCTCGACGTTCTCTAATCTCACGCCGCTGCAACAGGTGCGCAATCCCAACAATCTTTACCCGGTGGAAGTGGCTTTTTCCTCGCCGCAACAGTCCCTGCGCTGGGACACCATCAAACCTTACGTGCTCGTCAACGGCCAGCTCTATGACATGCACCCGACGCCGTTAATGACCAACCGCTGGGAAGGTTTTGTGCCGGCCATGCCGATGGACAGCGCCGTGACCTATCGCTACAAGTTCGATTATCAATTCAACAATTTTTCCGCGCAGCCGCAACACGACAGCGCCTATTCGCCGCCGTATCATTTGCAGATCATGGAACAGCAGCAATAAGGCTGCGGGAAACGGCGGGAATTTGACAGAAGCTGCGTGAGGCTTGGAGTGTTTGAAGAAAAATTGCTGCCTTTGTTCTCCAAACTGAATGGCTGCAGTTTTCTGAAAATGCTCTAATGCCTTGGCCGGAGCAGAATCGCCTTTTTATCCGTGCCTTCCACTTCGACGCTGTGAGTTTCTATGTCCGGATCATCCTTTAACGCCTGATGCACCACGCGGCGATCAAAGGCATTCATTGGCTCCATCTCCACGGCATCGCCCCAGCGCCGCACTTTTTCAGCGCCCTCCTGCGCACGCTTGACGAGCGCCTCACGCGCCTGTGCGCGATAACCGCCCACGTCCAGCATGGCTTTGGGCGCGCTGGGGTCCTGTTGAAACAGCAGGCGATTTGTGACGTATTGCAGGTCGGCCAGCGTTTGCCCCTGGCGGCCAATGAGCCGCCCGGCATCTTCGGTTTTTACATCCAGTAAAATGCCATCGTCCATTTTGTGCTCATCTACGGTGGACGGAAAACCGAGCAGGGCGAGGATTTTTTCGAGGGTTTCTTTAGGTTGCGCGGGCATAAAATTAATAAGGCAAATTTAAAAAGCTGGCTCTCCCCTATTTTTTCTTTTTTTGCGGCGGCGTCAATGGCGAAACAGCCGGGGCGGGCTGGATATTTTTTATCAGCCGCGTTTGCAAAATGCCCGCCGAGGTGCTGACCGTCATGTAAAGGGCCATGCCCGCCGCGTAAGTGTAGAATATAAACAGGAAAATCAGGGGCATATAACGCATCAATTTTTGCTGCGAGGGGTCCATGCCCGGCGAAGGCGGCTGCAGATGCGCCTGCCAGATCATCACGCCTACCATCAACAACGGCAGCAGGTTGAAAGGAATATTGAAACCGGGAATGATGAACATCGTGTCGGGTTTCGTTAAATCCGACACCCAGAGAAAATGCGCGCCGCGCAATTCAATCGCGCTGCGCAGCATCGTAAAAAATCCCAGGAAGACCGGCATTTGAATCAGCATGGGCAGACAGCCGCTCATGGGGCTGACCTTGTTCTTGCGCCAAAGCTCCATTTGTTTCTGGGTGAATTTTTGCGGGTCGTCCTTGTATTTTTCCTTGAGCGCCTTCACTTCGGGCGCCAACGCCTGCATTTTTTTCATCGAGCGGATGCTGGTCGCCGTGAAAGGCCAGAAAAACGCGCGCAACAAAATGGTCAGCAAAACGATGATCCAGCCGTAGCTGATCCTGGGCAGCACGCTGTGCAGGGCGTTCATCGCCAGGAGCAGCCATTTGGCAAAAAACGATCCGATGCCCCAAAAACCGGAGTAGCCCTTTCCAAAATTCATTGCCAGATCGGCCTGGTTTTGCAATTGATCGCCGATTTTTTCAAGCGTCTGGAACTTCTTGGGGCCGGCGTACAGGGTAATTTGCCGCTCCACAACTTCCTCGGCCGCGAGCGTCTGCGCCGGATAAATCAGGGCGGTTTGGACTCCGGTCCACGGCACGTGGATTTCATTGCCATCCGCAACCACATTCACCGGCCGTGCGAGGACTTCTTCCGCCGGCTGAGTGGCCTTGGGCATTGCCAGCATGACAAAGAACTGGTTGTAGGCCGCCGCCCAAATGACATTGTTATTTCCCGCGCGAAATTCTGTTTTGGGCGTGCGCGAAATCACCCCAAGGATGGTGGTGTTCGTGGAAAAATAAGAGCCTGAACACGGATACCACGTATTTCCGTCAAACCACATCGCCCCGCCGTAAGTCAGGAAAGTCAGGTCGTCGGCATCCATGGGCGTGGCCGTGCCGGTCACCCATTCCTGCGCCGGCAGCGGCATAGGCTTGCCCGAATCGTTTTTCAAAGCCACGCTGACATTGACGAGATAGTTTGAGCTCAGGCTAAAATCTTTGGTGATCACCAGGCCGTCGGACAGGGATTTTTCCGCTTCCACGCCGCCCGCCGTTCTCGTCAGAGTGAAATCGCCGTCACCGACCAGGCTTGGCCCGCCCAAAATGGCCAGGATGGGAACAGGCGCGTTTTTATTCAACGTCGCCACGGCATTGGTCATTTGTTGCTTCCAGCGCGGTGAAATGGTTTCCGGATAATTGAGCAATTCCACTGATTTAATCCCGCCGCCCCGCGAGGTAAACGTGTAGCGCGCCCCGGCGTTGGTGAGCGTGATGGTCCGCTCCGGTTCGTTGGTTGAAATCGAGAGGCCGGAAGCCGCCGGTATGGCCATGGAACTGGGAGTCGTGGACTGTGATTGCGACTGGATAACGACGTTTGAATTCAACGCCTGCTGTTGCGCCACGTGCGCGTAATACTTGTTCGATTCATAGACCCAGAAGCCAAGCAATATGGCGCAAATCGTGACAACAATGATGCCGGTTCTGTCCATTAGTGGGTGTGGGAAAGGGTTTCGATTTTGGCCGCCGTTTCCCGTCCTGACGGGACCGGGTCATGACCGCATGAGGCAAAAGGATGGCAACGGCAAATGCGCTTCAGCGCCAGCAGGCTTCCAGTCAGGGTGCCGTGCTCGCGAATGGCGCCCATGGCGTATTGCGAACAGGTGGGCGTGAAGCGGCAGCCGTGGTCCGCGCCGAACAGAAAAGTTTGCGCCGGCGAAAACGTATGGCGATACAATTGGATCAAGAAAAGCAAAGCGCGCGCGGGAAAAGCGGCCAAAGGCGCTCGAGGCCCGCGGTGGCCGGGGGTTTTCCCGGGCCGGGCGCGCGGCGCAGTCGAAAGCTCACTGATAGTTTCGCTAGGAGTCATTTCTTAAAAGTCCTGCCCGGCGCAAGGTGGTCAAAAAATCTTTTTCCACGTCGGCAAATTTTTTCCCGGCGATGGAATTGCGCGCCACCAATATCAATTCAATCGGCCCGGCAAATTCGTGCTGGTGCAGCCGGAAGCTTTCCCGGAGCAACCGTCGGGCGCGGGTACGCTGGACCGCGCCGCCGATTTTCCGGCTGGTGACGACCCCCAATTTGGGTTTCGCGCCCTCCGGCAGCTTGTTCCAATTGGCAATGAGACAGCCTTGCGCCAGCCGTTCGCCCTGCTGGCGGATACGGAGAAAATCCCGATTCTGCGTCACCCGCGAATTGCGGGAAAACCGCAGGGGTTTCGGCATTGGGGCGGTCATGACGCCACATTAAACGGGCGTGAGGCGTTTGCGGCCCGTTCGGCGGCGATTGCGCAAAATGGCGCGGCCGCTTTTGGTTGAATTGCGATTGAGAAACCCGTGCTGCCGCTTGCGGCGGATTTTCGATGGTTGATACTGGCGTTTCATAAATTCAAATCACGCGCTTATGCGCGGAAAAACTTGTTTAACCGAGCGTGAAAGACTATCAGCGAATAGCCCGCTGTCAAGACGGCTTTGCGGGCCAAAACTGGCTGCCACAGGGGTTTTGGCTGCAAAGCAGGCATTGCTTTGAGACGGCGGGATTGATAAACGGGAGGGGCTATATACTGGAAAACTATCATGAAACTCGTCCTCGTGGCGGCAGTTACCGGCGCACTGGTATTTAGCCTTAAAATGGAGGCGCAAATGGAACCGGCCGAAACGGTTGCGGCCGGTTGCGGCTGCATCAGCCCGGTGTTTGTAACTTCGAACACGAATGGCGGTTGGAGCAATGGCGGTTACTACGTGCATAACAACATGTGGAACGCTTCTACGGGCGAAACGCTTTATGCCTGCACCTGCAGCAATTGGTACGTCACGGCTACTTATCCGGGCACCACGGACGTCAAAACCTATCCCAACGTCCATAAAGACATTCACCCTGGGGTGCCCCTGGACCATTACCACACCATCACCAGCACCTTTGCGGCGACGGCCCCGCGCACGGGCATCTATGACGTGGCTTACGACATCTGGCTCAACGGCGTGGGCTGGGGCGGCGCCACGGAGCTGATGATCTGGACCGAAAATCATAAACAAGTGCCGCTGGGCCGTATCCATGCGCAGGTGACGTTCGATGGCATGACTTACAACGCCTGGCATTACCAGGGCCGCGGCGCCAACGTCATTACGCTGGTGCCTGAGCACGTTATGACTTCCGGCAAACTCGATTTGAAAGCCATGTTCGATTGGGCCATTGGCAAGGTATGGATGCCAGCCAATTCCACGGTGAATCAAATTTGTTTTGGCGTTGAAATCTGTTCCACGGAGAACCGGCCCGCCACGTTTTGCTTCACCGACTTTTCGGTGACGATGAATTAGCTTCCATTGTAAAGGGTTGTGGTTCATAAAATTTGCGGCCGGATCGGGTTTGATTTCGGTCTGATTCCTTTGATTTCCGTATTTTGCCACAGAGGCACAGAGCCCACAGAGGCGCCTCGCGCGGATGCGTCCCAAGCGCGGCCACCTTTGAGGAAGAGGATGAGCATGAGGATGAGAAGGAGTTGGGCGCAAAAAAATCGAGGGGGTCAAAATTGGTTCAAATAGGTTATAATAGGTGCGAATAGGTTCAAATTGACTCGCTCGCGCCCGCTCGCTCGGTCGCGGTGCGACCTTCGTCCCGCTTTGGCGGGACAAATTCTTTTCGCGGCTTCCCAAGCCGCTCAAATGGCTACCGAAATTGGGGGTGAGTTTTAGGATGGGACCGCAAATTTTAAGCATAAGCAAATGGGACGGATAGGACGGGGGCCAATTCAAAATTAAAAGTGCAAAGTTAAAAATGAAAGCGGAAAGACGGCGGCCAGAGGCCGCCCCAACAGTTGGCGCTGATTGAAGGTCAATCATGGCGGCATTTTACCAGTAAAGTAGAGATTTTATAGTTCGCCACTACCCCAATCGATTTCCTCTTTAAGGCGCGTAGTAAGCAAATAAAGTTCAAAATATTTTGTCCCGTTTTGCATTTGGCGGGCGCTTATGGATGAATGTTGTCCATGAGCGACGCAGACTTGCTTCAAGAATACGCCCGGACGTCTTCTGAAACCGCCTTTGCCGCATTGGTGGAACGTCACGCCGGGCTGGTTTATTCCGCTGCGCAACGGCAAGTGCGCGACCCGCAACTGGCCGAGGACGTGACGCAAGCGGTTTTCATCATCCTGGCGCGCAAAGCGAATCAATTGTCCCGGCATCCTGGTTTGGCCGGGTGGCTGCTTCAGGCCACGCGTTTTGCGGCCAACGCCCAGATCCGCGCCGCCGTTCGCCGGACTAAACGTGAACAAGAGGCTACCATGCAATCCATCCTGGATGAATCATCCCCGGCCATCTGGGCCCAACTTGAGCCGGTCCTGGACGAGGCCATGGCGTCGCTCAATGACGCGGACCGAACGGCGCTGGCACTGCGTTATTTTGAAAACCAGAGCGCATCCGACATTGGCCGGGCATTGAAATTAAACGAAGAGACGGCCAGGAAACGCGTGGGCCGTGCACTCGAAAAGCTGCGGAAATTTTTCAATAAACGGGGCGTGGTGTTGTCGGCCGGAGTGATTGCCGGGGCGATTTCTGCCAACTCGGTGCAAGCTGCGCCGGCAGCTTTGATTAAAACTACAACCGCCGTGGCGATTGCCAAAGGCGCGGCGGCCAGCGGTTCAACCTTAACCCTCATCAAAGGAGCATTGAAAATTATGGCATGGACTAATGCGAAAACGGCAATCGTTGTCGGTGTTGCAGTTATTCTGGCAGCGACAACCGGCACAATTGTAATCAAAGCGATAAACCGGCCGCCGCCAAAACTTGAAATGCGAACATTCAAAACGCGCGCATTCAAAGGTGACAGGACATTTGTTATAAACTTACAAAAAGTAACCGGAACTTCTTCAGCCGAATCGGTGTCGCAAATTGCGAGCAATTATTTTGTATCGAAAGGCATTGATTTTCATCCGCCGAAATCAATTGCTTATGATGACGCTCAAAGTCTTTTGTTTGTTAAAGCAACCGCCTCCGATTTGAACGCTATTGAAAAAATTATTCAACAATTGGTTCAAGCGCCACCGCAAGTTCATAGCAAGGCGTATTTCATTAAAGTGCCCGAAAGTAATGTCGAGTCGATTTTGAAGGCAGGCACGGTTGTGGATACAAAAGAAAGAAATATAGTCGAAATTATGTCCCTCGCCCAAACTTCATTATTGCTGCGCGGATTAAGATCAAGTGGTGCAACGATATTGAGTGAGCCGGAATTCATGACATTGAGCGGGAGACAAGTACAAATGAGCAGCGGTGATACCATTGTAGATTTAGTCCCAACTTTATTCGATGATGGTTACACGCTAAAAATGACAGTAATTGTCAGCGCGCCCGAAAATTTGCTTGCGAATGTGAACACTTGGGATGGTCAAACCGTTGTTCTCGCTCCAAATAATTCCAATGATGGCAAGACCCGGTTACTTGTTCTTGTGACGACTACTCTCCTCGATCCTGCTGGCAACCGGATTCATTCTAAAAATGAATTGCCATTTAATGCATCGACCATTCCGCCACAGGAATGAAGGGCTTCTCAAACCATTTTACACGCATGGTTTAGGCCTTCGGCCTGACGGCTCTCTCATCAGTTAAGGTTGGGGTAGTGGCGAACTTTAAACTTTCCATAACTATGCTAAAGTGGCGACCGTTCTTTGACATACGGTCAAATGAAGACCGGCAAGATAAAGACCACGAAAGGGCCAACGTGTAGTACAGAGACACGAATGGCACGAGTGTGAGAACTTGGCTGAAAAATGAATCGAACAGGTTCATAACGTCCGCCAAATCGCCCAGGTGCCAGCCCAACGGCTCGCCCAGACACGCGCCCTTTTTGCTTACAACGGCAGGCTGTCGCGCAATTGCGGAGGTCCAGATTGCCTTAAACCGGTTTTGTGA
>Ga0206825_1026_pt2 | contig 33751 bp, 23 predicted proteins | sample Alteio_BWOrgCont_79_FD_152875 | JGI IMG/M metagenome (GOLD analysis project Ga0206825, IMG submission 152875) | Enriched cells from forest soil in Barre Woods Harvard Forest LTER site, Petersham, Massachusetts, United States -... | ecosystem: Environmental > Terrestrial > Soil > Temperate forest >...
CTACTGCAGCCATGGCATTATTATTAAGTTCTTCAGGAATAATGTTTAAACCGGCCTCAGTAAACCCGCCGGAAAAGTATTTACGCGGCATGTTTTCTTGTGTTGCTGGATCTATTTCTTCTTGAATGTAGTTAAATACGCCTTTTTTGTAAGCTTTCAAATATTGATGATAAATAAGCTCGTTAATTTTTACGGTATTTTGGTCTATGCCTTTGACGGTGCCTTTGTCAGCATATACTCGGGCTAGCAAGGCTTGCTTTAAATTGCGTTTGAACCATACGGCTAATATCTGGGCATAGAATATTTGGCGCAAAGTGGCAAAATTCTTACCCTCATTGATTTCTTTTTCGATTTCAGGGAGGATGATTTGTTTGATGATTTGATTGGCTAAAGTATGTGTTCCTTCACCCTTGTGGGGAAGGCTAGGAAGGGGGTTATTAATAATATTTCCCCCTCCCCTGACCTGAGCAATACTATTGCAAATTAATGGCCTGCATGCCGCAGAGAGCGGCAGGCCTCCCACCTGGGGAGGGGAATTATGTTTTTGTAATGAAAGATAATCCTCTTCCAGCATCACCTTCAGATGACCTTCTACGATAAAGGCTGTCTGATTGTGTTCGTAGACTCCGGCTTTGGCTGGCACTATCCATACCTTATTAAAAGTGTTCACTGGAATTTGAGTGGTGCCGTACATTTCTTTAGCTTTTGCATACACCTTGTCCCAAAATGATTTGCCCAAGGCTTTCTGTGGGTATATTAAGGAAGCGGTCAATTGCTTGAGCATATAATCCTGGGCCAATAAATCGCGGCCCATGGCTGTGACCCCCAATGTTACGGGCACCATCCGGTCTTTTTCATAAGGGCTTAAGTTGACCCAGACATCTTTGTCAGGAATGGTTAGGGCGGCGAAGAAATACTTGATCATGCGGTCGGCTTGTTGTTTGAGTTGTTCTTTATACTGGATTGCCGCCTTCGCGGGAATGGCAGAGTTATCATTACCGGGATCGACAATGAAATCAAAAAGGAAAGGATTGTCTTGATGGACGGTCAGGCCTTTGATCAAGGCAGGTTCAAAGTTGGGGCTTACTGAAATCATTGCTCCAGGCGTTGGTAAGCCTAAAAAAACATCAGCATGTGCTTGAGTGTAAGGGCCTAAGCTTGTGATGAAAAAACAAATGATGACAGTAATGCTTAAAATTTTTTTAAACATGATGAAATGATTCGCTTAAAAGTTAGCTACATGATGTTAAATTATGAAGAATGTGTTATTTCTGAAAGGATAACACATATATTAGGATTGTCAAATTAAGCAGAGCGAATGAATTTTATATAACTTAATGAAATATAAAGGTTTATAAGAATAAATAAAAAAACTGAGCTATTTTTAGAAATAAATCCCTTTATAGTTCCTTAAGACGCCATAAATGGCGTCTCTACGGATTGGTTTATTCATAACAATTTTTTATAAAGCACCTTTTTTCAATTTAATTTTTTCATACTCTTGAGGAGTATTGATGTTATCCAGCCAATGCAAGTCATTCTGTTTAAGCAGCTGGGTATTACTTTTGATCAATATTTTACGAGGGCAATGTATGCCTTGGTTGAACAAATTGAGAATGGAATCATAAGCATGAGCTTCCCAAATAGCGCACAAGGGCTCTGGCAAGCCATCTTGAGCGCTGATAAAAGCAGTTGCTGTTTTATTAAAATCACGATGGCTAATAAGAGTTTGAATGGTATTTTCTGTAACAAATGGTAAATCGCAGGCAATGACCAGCCAACTGGCGTCCGGATGTTCTTTCATGGCCGATAAAATTCCACCTAGAGGTCCCTTATTGATAAATTCATTGCCATCATTGATAAATGGAATATTTTTGTAGGTAGTTTGGTCTGCTCGTTTGGAAAGAAAAACTTTGGAAGAGAATTTTTGCAGCAAATCAAATAGGTATTCTATTTGCGGTAACCCATGAAACTCGAGAAGGGCTTTGTCCTGCCCCATGCGCCGGCTATACCCGCCAGCTAAAATAAGGCCAAAGATTTTGGGATTTGTGGCTTTCATATTCGATAAATCCATCGGCCTGGGCCAGGGAGGCAAAATCACCAGACCCGCTGATAGTGATGAGCCTGCCTTGGGCAACCGGAAGAAAATGAGTCAAATCAGATTGGATATGCACCCTGTCTAATACCGGTATAAATTCTTGCTTAACATCCAGCCCACTGGCTTTTTTTAAGTAAGGTATGACATAACGGTAAGCGCAGATTTGTGTCGAGACCGGATTACCGGGTAAGGCAAAGATTGTTTTACCACTCCGGGCAGTACCAAACCAAAAAGGTTTTCCTGGCTTTTGGGAAACCTTATGGAAAGATTGTTTGATGCCTAACTGTCCAAGCACCTTGGGCACATAATCAAATTCTCCCATGGACACTCCCCCGCTTAAAATCAGAACATCAAATTTTCCTAAAATGCTTTTAATACTTTGCAGCATCAATTTTTGATTGTCCCGCAGATGAAAAATTTGGGTCTCCCCTAACTGAGCTTGGTTCAGCAAAGCTTGAAGGGCGTAAGAATTAGACAGGCGAGTTTGATACTGTTTAACAGGTTTTTGGATATCTACCAGTTCATCACCCGTTGAGATCACCGCTATTTTAGGCAAGGCGCTTACCTTTAGTTTAACTTTCCCAACGCTTGCGGCAATTCCGATATGAGGCGCCCAAAGCCTGCATCCTGCTTTCAGTAAAACTTCACCCTTCTTGCCATCTGACCCTTGCAGCCGGATAGATTGGTGTTTTTTGATCATGGTCCAATCTTTACACTGCGCCGTGTCCCCTTCTAAATGGATTTGTTCAATGGGGATGACACAATCGCAACCCTTTGGGATAACAGCCCCGGTCATGATACGCACACAATGTGAGTTATTTTTTAAAGGTTTTGGAGCGATGCCCGGAGGTATAATAGCTTCAACATTAAAAGTCCTTAGCCCTTTTTGCCACGCATCATAGGAAACAGCAATACCATCCATCAGGCACTTATTAAAAGGCGGCTGATCGCGATCGCTGGTGATATCTTCACGTAAAACGCGTCCTACTGCTTTTTGTAAGGGAACAAGTTCTATAGGAAAAAGTTTGGCATTATGTAAAATAAGCCTGTGCGCTTCTGATGGGGAGATCATAACTACATTATCTCACAGATTCAGCAGATAGCAAGCTTGGTAAGCAGTTAGGGGTCAAAATCCTAAAATAGACAAAGGACTGTCGATCGGCACAATCCTGATGATGATGCCTTCAATACCTGTAAAATTTCCTTTTCGAAATTCTGCGACCATGGCAGGGTCAAGGTTCATTTGAATGTCCTTACCTTCATTAGCAATATCCATGCTCATCTTTGAACCTGTCATGTCAATACCGCCATTTGTTATTGAAGCAGGGGTCATTGCTAAATCGGAAACCTGAATAGATTCAGGTAGTTTTTTAATTTTAAGCACCTCTTCCGCCACATTCAATACTATAGAGGCAATCTCTTCAGGTGTTTTTTTCTCAAGATCAAGGTTTTCAAAACTACTATATCTGAATGATTTTACACCTTTAGTGATTTCGACAGAATCTCCAAACGCAGAAGAATTATGTATGCGTAGATCAAACTTAGTTTTATCACCTATTGTTATAATAAATTCATAGTAGTGCGAATCTTCCAGATGAACTCGTATTTTAACATTAGGTGATGACAAGCGAAAAGAATCTATAATATTCCTTAGCTCAGTAATAGAAAAAAGTTTCCCATTAGGTTTATCTAAATGTGTCGAAAATTTTATAAACAATATCTTTTTAAGACTAGGCCCTGCTGTTACCGCTTCACCAGCGGGATTTGTCTCTAAATTTATCTCTTTCTCTATTTCTCTAATGAATTGACGGATTACTATAGGTCCCTGGCGCAATATAAAAATATCTTTTAACATTCGGATAAAATTTGATGGCGAAAGTTCTACTCTATAGGGAATCGACAAAGGTTTAGTTCCTAGTCCCAATGTTGCCAGACCGACTCCATCATCATCATGTCCTTCTAAAACGATTTGTCCTTTTCTAGGATTTTTAGTGAATTTATCTGGATACCGAAGCCTTCCTTGATATTTGCTTCTAAGAATTTCCTTGTCCTCAATAAGCCTCAGAAGGGCATCTGCTGACACAAGGTGGTTACGTAATAATCCAGCCACATGAAGGACTATTTTGGGCTCAATCGAAAATGACCCTTTATTTAAATCAATCAAAGCTTCCCGTGCTTGATCGTTGAGATTAATTTTCAATTTTTGGGCAAGAAGCTCTACATCTTTGCTTAAAGCAATCCCCATCGCTGAATCAGTCGTGGTGCTGTAATAATTCTTTAATCCGTTTACGATTATTTGTTCTTCACTATTTTTAAAAAGGTTTACTAAGGCATCGAGTCTTGGATATTCGCTAAAAATTTTCCTAATGAACAAGCTTCTTTTATTATCTTCCAATAATTGTTTTATGCTTTCTACCAATTGTTTTTGGATAGTGTTTATCTTAACCGCAACTGACAGTTGATCTTGAACAGTATTTACATTAACTGCAGCCGAAGTTGTAGAAATTTGAAAAAGAGCTCTAATTGCCTTAGAAATGGCCTCAGGGGGGCTCCAAAGACCTTTACGCCCGGCTATTGTTCGCAGTGTATTTAAAACTATGTCTTTAAAGAATAATGCAATGATTTCTAAAGAATCATCGGTGATTCCTTCTTGGGTCATGGTATTTATCAAAATATTCTCAATTATTGTCTGTGTATTTAAATCTCCATAATGACGTTTAATTAAGACCCTGACGACACGAACATTCTGGGAAGCTGCCACGGCAAGCGCTTTAGATGCCGCAGCCTCCACCTCTGATGGCAAATGATCTTTTAATATTGAAAGCAAGGTCCCTAATGCTCTTTCCCATGTGTCATTGTATGTGCCTCGGTCATGTGCCAATAAATAACAAACTGTTATGATGGCCGTAACCCTGCCGTCTATGGATGGTTCAATGTTAGAATTAATAGAATCAATAATCGCATTCCATCCCTCTAGGCCAATATCCTCTCGCTGGCTGACCGCATACCCTATTGCATTAAGCGCTCCTTGGCGGACAAGTTGAAAAGATCCTCTCTTTAACTTTTTGTCCCTGGTCTGGATAAGGAAATTCAATACTTCATTTCTTGTTAAAACGTCGATATTAGGGTTCAATAACAAGTGCCCCATAATTTCTACGGCCTGCGCACGTATATAACCACTAGATTCGGCATCTTCAGTAATCTTTACTAAAAAACCTTTTAGCCAAATGGCATTTTCTTTTTGACTATTGGCAGCCAGCCGTTTTAGAACATCTTGGGGCAATTCTTGATAACCATTTGATTCCCACCAGACTTCGTCAACACCTAATCTCATGGTGTTGACGATAAAGCCTAAGATCATATTTATTGTAGATTCTTCAAGCCCTGAGTTATTCGCAAGTACTTCCAATAAATGAATATGGTATTCAGAAGGTAATTGATTATTTTCAATAATAGACTTATATAAAAGGGGTTCTATAGTTTCCCAAATGATGTCAGGTACATGGCTTTTTCTTAATTTAGCTAGATTTATTAAACTTTCTTGAATAGCTGTGGCCGTTACTGCTGGTTTTATTAATGATCCATCTACTAATTTTTTTATAATCATTACACGTTCGTTATATCCAATAAAAATACTACTAGACACGATTTCTGTTAATGCTTCTAAAGCTGCTAATAACCTTGAACTTAAATTTAATTGGCTAAATAGATATCGTAAATCCTCGTCCGTTGTGCTACTCGGACTAATTTCTTCTCCCATCAAATAGCGGACCCTTTTGGCAATGTCTTCTGGGAAATCACGCGGATAATCAGAATCAGCGGTCATTGCCGCATTGGTATTGCCCTTTGAAATATCAAGCGCATTCTGTCGGGCCATTTGAACATAGGCCATTGCCATACTTCCGTTACTTATCAAGGGGGTATCACCGGGTGATAATTGAGACTCGATTTGCACATCGGCAAGCATTGCAAAATTTTCTCCACCTGAAAAATACTTTCTTGGTATAGACTGTTGGCTTTTTTCAACCAAATCTTCCTTAATATAGTTAAACACGCCTTTCTTATAAGCTTTTAGGTACTGTTGATAGATTTTATCTTTTATAGCAGGATCACCCGTTAAAACTCCGCTGGTTTTGGCCTTATTGCTGTAGACCTGATTTAGAAGAGCATTTTTAAGTTCTAATTTGTACCATGAGGCTAAAATCATGGAATAAAACATTTGGCGTAATGTTGCGAAGTTTTGGCCTTGGTTGACTTCACGTTCGAGTTGGGGAAGGATAATTTGTCGGATGATGTTTGAGGCAATATTATGCCCTTGATTGTCATCCCCGAATGTTTTAGTCGGGGATCCATTTTTGTGCTTAATTAATGCTAGATAATCTTCTTCCAGCATGACTTTTAGATGTGCCCCTACCACAAAGGCGGCGTTGTTGTGTTCTAAGACCTTGGCTTTGTCGGCGACGATCCATACCTTGTTAAAGCTGTTGACAGGGATATCTGTTACGCCGTATGTTTGTCGGGCTTTTGTATAGATATTGTCCCAAAATTTCTTGCCTAATGATTTTTCTGGGTAAATAAGAGAAGCGGTCAATTGTTTGAGGATGTAATCCTCTGCCAGCATGTCCTGGCCCATGACTGTCTTGCCTAATTCTTGGGGGATCATGCGATTTTTTTCGTAGGGGCTTAAGTTGACCCAGAGATCCTCTTCCCTGATCGTCAAGGCAGCTAAAAAATATTTGATTAACTTTTGGGATTCAGCCTTAAATTCTGTGCCGTTTATCTGGAGTTTAGAATTGCCTGTGTCTAAAATAAAATCAAAAAGTAAAGGATTATCCGGATGGACTTTTAAGCCTTTGATCATGACCGGCATGTAGGCTGAGCTTAAATTCACCATGGAGCCAGGACTAGGAAGAGCTAATACCGGATTAACTTGAGCGAAGGTATATGGGCTTAAAATATTCAAAAATAGACATAAAATGACAGTTATGCTTAAAGTTTTTTTAAACATGCAGACAATCTCCAAGTGTGGAATAAGTTAAGAAAGCGCTACCTCAAGAAAGGATAACATATAATTACAGCTTGTCAAACTACACAGAAAAAATCACATTATCCTAATATATTGAAATGGAAAAGCTTACAGAAATTATAAAAAATATTTAGATTTATTCTAAAAATAATACTCTTTAGAGGCTTTCTACAAGGTTTTTAGCATTATTAATGCAATCATTAAATGATATGCCATTCAGGTAATTAGCGCATAAAAACAAGCCGGGTGTTTTAGAACATTGCTTAGCAATAGCTTGGCGCCAATGGGGATAATCAATTTCATATTGTGGTATGGCTTTGGGCCATAACTTAACAAAGCTCTCAACAGGCCCTGAAGTAAGACCATAGGTACTATCGATTTCTTTAAGGCATTTGGTAAGGATCTGTTCAGGAGCATCATTAATAATGTCCGGGTGATGGGTGCCCCCTAGCATGACGCGCAGCATGGTTTCATCTGTATTTGCCCTGCCGGCATAGATATTGCTTTCAATCAAAACTCCCAACACATCCTTATTTTCACTAGAAGCAATCAAGTAACCAAAGCCATCGGGGATTTTTTTAAACGAATTTTTTTTAAAAAGCAGACCAGCCACAGCAATAGGAGCGTAAGGTATTCTTGTCAGAGTATCGGACAAAACCGGATTTACTTTTTCAACAATTTTGGCCGCCGCATATGCTGGAGTTGCCACAATAGTAATATCTGCGTTAACTTGCAGTGAAGATATTTCAGAATTAGTTTGGATATGATGTTTGTAGCGTTTATCAAGCACTTCAATGATCTGCCCCATACCTCCTATCAATGAATGCATACGAGATTTTCTAAACCCTTTTGCCTTTAGCTTAGGGAAGGCTGAAGCCATATGTAAACGTTTGATATCCCCAGCATATATGCCGCTCATAAAAGGATCGACCAAAGTTTCTGCTATCTGTGGAGAGAATCGTTGACTTACATAATCATAAATTGACTTATCTTTTGAAATATTCTTTTTGAAAGCACCTGTTATCAAGGATAATTTATCTTTAAAAGACAACAGCGGTGAAGAAATAAAAGCAACAGGGTCAGCAGGAATTGAATTAAGATTTCCATCTATTTGAATATATCTAAGATGCGCATTTTGATTAGCTAAAATGAGTTGATCTGTAATTCCAAGCTCATTTATTAATTCTAACGTGGCAGGCTGATTATCGAGAAATCCGTTAGGGCCCCATTCAAAAAGGCAGGAATCTTTTTTGAAGCTGCGTATAGTGCCCCCAGTAAACGATTCACGCTCATAAAGAGTGATCTGAGCACTATCCCCAAAGCGCTGTTTTAAATAGTGTAAAGCTGTAAGACCAGAAATTCCCCCGCCGATAATTGCGATGCGTTTCATGCAGCCCACTTAAACTTATGCACTTCTTCAACAATCAATTTTAATTTTAAAGGGTCAGCATCAGGCATGACACCGTGGCTCAGGTTGAAAATATATTTACGGTGTTTGGCTTTTGCTGCTTTAAGAATTAATTGAGTTTCTTCAATAATTTTTTTATCATCCGCGTATAGCAGGCTGTTTAGAAGATTGCCTTGGATGCCTTTTTTTGTCTTGATGTCTTTAATATTAACTGTTTCACATACTGACAACATATCAGCCCCGCTTTTTTCCATTAAATCCATTAAATGCGCACAATTTTTTAAATAGTAAATTGATGGAAGCTTGATGGCTTTAAAGATTTTTTGGACATATGGCAATACGAAATCCTCATAGTCTTCGCGGCGTAAAGTCCCAGCCCATGTATCAAATAACTGAAATACCTTGATGCCAGCCTCTTTTTGTTGCTTAAGATAGGCTATTGTATTATTCGTCAGTAAATCCATGAATTGATGAAAAGACTTGGGATTTTCATACATCATGCGATTGTGCTTTGAACATAAATAGGTGGCAACGGTGTACGGAGACCCTGCAAACCCAATTAAAGGAATCGACGGCGGCAATACAGCGTTTATCAATTGGATAGTACGCGTGACATATTCAAGGCCGCTAAATTTACCCAAACGATTTAAATCTGCCGGGCCATAGATCGGATTGCTGATAACAGGCCCTTTACCGTTAATGAATTCTATTTTAAAACCCATCCCTGAGGGCATGGTCAGGATATCAGCAAACAAAATAGCAGCATCTACACGCAGGATTTCTAGAGGCTGCAAGGTGATGGCACCGGCTATTTCCGGGTCACGGAAAAGTTCGCTTAAAGGGCGATTGGCTTTAAGCGCTTGGTATTGAGGCAAGTACCGCCCTGCCTGACGCATAAACCATACTGGAACATGTTTATTCTTGCCTTGAAACGCCAATAGGATGTCAGACTGTTCTTGAGAAACGTTGGTGGCCATTTTTTGCCTTTAGGTAGTAATCAAATCCCATGCACACATTACGGATAAAAATTTTACCCAGGTCGGTGACTTGAATACATTGTTGGTTTTCTGTAATTAACCCATCTTCGATACAATCATGGACATGTTTGTCCTCATTTAAAAAATAGTCTTCAAATTCATAACCAAATGTATCAAAGAATAGCTGTTTATCCACTTGAAATTGACACATCAGGCTGTTGATCACCCATTGACGGACCTGGTCGTCCTGGCTTAATTGCTTGCCCCGCTCTACCGGCAGGCGGCCTTGAGTAATTGCTTCATAATACTCAGGCAAGATTTTTATGTTTTGAACATAGGTTTTCTCGAGAAAGCCAATGGCTGAGGGCCCTAATCCAATGAATTCATCCGCAGGCCTTAAGGTATATCCCATAAAATTTCGATACAAGGTACCTTCATTAAATGCCTTTGCCATGGCGTCAGTGTTTAGGGCAAAATGGTCCATAGCAATGGCTTGATAGCCGTGTGCCAGCAAGTTTTCACGGGATTGGATAAAAATATCCAGTTTTTCATCATGCACGGCAATGGCATCAAGATTGAATTTATTTTGCGGTTTCGAGAGCCATGGGACATAGGCAAAGCTGTAGAGAGCGATACGGTCAGGCCTTAGGCCGATCACTAAATCGACTGTTTTTTTGAAAGTGTCCATCGTCTGATAAGGCAGACCATAAATCAAATCGTAATTCACCGATTCAAATTTCAGGTCACGGCACCATTGATGCACCTGGGCAACTTGATCATAGGGTTGAATGCGGTTAATATCATCCTGGACTTTATCATCAAAATCCTGGACCCCCATTGAGATGCGGTTAAACCCAAGCCTGCGTAAAGTCCTTAATTTTTCTTCGGTAACTGTTCGAGGGTCTATTTCAATGGCAATTTCTTCTTTAAGGTCAATATCAAAAACCGATTGGATTTTAGAAAAAAGCCTTTCAATCTGTGCCTCTGATAAATAAGTAGGCGTCCCCCCGCCCCAATGCAATTGGCGAATGAGTTTACGGTTGTTAATATGGCCTGCAACCACATCAATTTCTTTAAAAAGGTGATTTAAAAACTCATCCCCTACCTTTTGGTCCTTAGCGCGTATGACCTTGTTGCAGGCGCAGAAATAACAAAGCTGTTCACAAAAAGGGATATGAATATACAGAGACAGACTTTTATCATTCCGGCCAAAAGCTTTCAATGCTAAAGCATAGATATCAGCATTCACATCCCCGGACCATTGGGGAGCGGTTGGATAACTGGTATACCGGGGTCCTGGGACATCATATTTTTGAAGGGTATTCTTATCCATCAGCATAGGACAATATTGTAATTACAAGGTGAAAAATGTCCATTGCTATAATAATTAGCGCAACTTGTAGGGGATTTTAACGAATTTATGGATGGAAGGGTTAAAATCTTTGGTGTTACGGGTCAAGAGCGTCATTTTATGTTCAACAGCAATGGCTGCTTGGTAAGCGTCTGGAAGTTTCCAACGATAATCTCTTTTTAGATTTGCAGCTATTTTAGCTGTAGATTTTTCAATAGAAAAATATAAGCATTGGTCCACAAAAAAGTCAAACATGCTTTTTTGAGCCGGATCACTAAAACCTACCAAAATCTCAGTATAGGTGATCACAGATATGGCGATTTTCTTATGGCCAGTACTACTGATTAAAGACGCGGCTTCTTTGATATCATTAAAATAATCAGCTATAATGTTGGTGTCCAGCAAGAAAATTTCAGACACGGTCCTCCCATTCTTCACGTAATTGGCGCTCGTAAGCAAGTCCGTCTATTTTTTTATGCTTCCACATACCTGCGCATTTGGCAACGATTTCCTTCCAGCTTTGCGGTTCATTTTTTTCTAAATACACTGCCACCGCCTCCCGCACCACCTGTGCCCGGGACTTTTTGGCTTTATGCGCCAAAATATCTAATTTTCTAAGGTCTTTGTCCGGTAATGAAATTAATGTCCTGACCATAATGATATCCTCCTTCTGATATATGTATATCATTAGACTGATATCATGTCAAATAATTTTAAGGCAGATTAGACTGGCGGTAGTCTTTGTTCATGCGGGCGATATGGACGACACTGATTTCTTTAGGGCAGGCGGCTTCGCATTCGTAGGCGTTGGAACAATTACCAAATTTTTCTTGATCCATCTGGGAAACCATGTTCAATACCCGGGTCTTTTTCTCAGGTGCCCCTTGAGGCAGGCTGTTAAGGTGGGATATTTTGGCACCCACAAAAAGCATGGCTGAACCATTAGGGCAAGCGGCAACACAGGCGCCGCAGCCGATGCATTGGGCAGCATCCATGGCAATGTCCGCAGCGTCTTTGGGAACAGGCATTGAATGCGCATCCGGGGCTTGGCCGGTTTTAACGGAGATAAACCCTCCTGCTGTAATGATACGGTCAAATGCAGAACGGTCGACCGAAAGGTCTTTGTTAATAGGAAAACCTTGGGCGCGCCAAGGTTCAATGACCAGGGTTTCGCCATCTTTGAAATTGCGCATATGCAGCTGGCACAGGGTTGTCCCGCGGATAGGCCCGTGCGGTTGCCCATTGATCACAGCCCCGCACATGCCGCAAATCCCTTCCCTGCAGTCATGGTCAAAGGCAATGGGTTCCTTGCCTTCTTTAGTCAATTTTTCATTAAGAACATCAAGCATTTCTAAGAAAGACATATCGGTATCAATGCCTTGGGTTTTATAAATCTCAAATTTACCAGGACTGTTATGGTTTTTTTGACGCCAAATTTTAAGAGTTAGACTGATTTTTTTAGACATATTTTTTTAGAATTCCCCTCCCCTTACCCCTCCCGCAGGGGGAGGGGAAGAATTTATTTATAGCTTCTTTGGGCTAAGTGGACTTCTTCAAATTTTAATTCTTCTTTATGCAAAGTCGGCGCTTGACCGACACCATTGAATTGCCAGGCAGCGACATAGGAAAAAAGATCATCACGCCGCAAGGCTTCACCTTCCGGGGTTTGGTACTCTTCCCTGAAATGCCCACCGCACGATTCCTGGCGTTCCAAGGCATCCAGGCAGATCAATTCGCCAAATTCAAGAAAGTCAGCGACACGGCCAGCACGCTCTAGTGCTTGGTTAAATTCTTCACCGCTGCCAAGAACACAAACATCATTCCAGAAACGTTCACGGATCTGGGGGATAAGTCTTAACGCTTCTTTGAGGCCAGCTTCATTACGGGCCATCCCGCATTTCTCCCAAATTAAATGCCCTAATTGACGATGGAATTCATCCACGGTAGTTTTACCTTTAATGGACAATAGTTTTTTGATTTTATCAGAAACTTGCGCCTCAGCTTGTTTAAACTCTCCCCTGGTGATAATTTCTTTCGCATTCGGTTTAACTTGGGCCAAATAATTAGCTATCGTATATGGCAAAACAAAATACCCGTCAGCCAGTCCTTGCATCAAGGCGGAGGCACCCAAACGATTGGCACCATGATCCGAGAAATTTGCTTCTCCAACCACAAAAAGACCCGGCAAATTACTCATTAAATTGTAATCGACCCACAACCCCCCCATGGTGTAATGCACCGCGGGATAGATCATCATAGGCGTCTTGTAAGGATTTGCCCCAGTGATCTTGGCATACATATCAAACAAATTGCCATAACGTTCCTTGATTAAATCCTCTCCAAGACGGGCAATAGCATCTTTAAAATCCAAATAAACCGCCATGCCTGTGTCCCCTACTCCTCGACCGGCATCACATTGCTCTTTGACATTGCGTGAAGCAATATCACGGGGAACTAAATTTCCAAAAGCCGGATACTTACGTTCCAGGAAATAATCACGGTCTTCCTCAGGGATTTCATGGGCTGGACGAGCATCTTTGGGTTTTTTAGGGACCCACACCCTGCCATCGTTGCGTAAAGACTCGCTCATCAATGTCAATTTCGATTGATAATCCCCATGCACAGGAATGCAAGTTGGATGTATTTGTGTATAACAAGGATTTGCAAAGAAGGCACCCTTTTTATGCGCACGCCAGGTGGCCGTGACATTGCAACCCTTGGCATTGGTTGACAAATAAAAGACATTGCCGTAGCCGCCTGTTGCCAGGACCACCGCATCAGCGGCATGGGATTCAATTTTTCCGGTGATCAGATCGCGCACCACAATGCCGCGGGCAACCCCATCAACGACTACCAAATCAAGCATTTCTGTTCGTGGATGCAAGATAACATTTTTTTTGCCAACTTCTTTCATCAAAGCCTGGTAGGCTCCTAACAAAAGTTGCTGGCCTGTTTGGCCGCGGGCATAAAAAGTACGCGAAACCTGTGCCCCGCCAAAAGAACGATTGTCCAAATACCCGCTGTATTCATGGGCAAACGGCACACCCTGCCCGACGCATTGATCAATGATATTATTGCTCACTTCAGCTAATCGATAGACATTGGCTTCACGGGAGCGAAAATCCCCCCCCTTGATCGTGTCGTAAAATAAACGGCGCACACTGTCCCCATCATTAGGGTAATTTTTAGCCGCGTTAATACCACCTTGAGCAGCAATGGAATGGGCACGACGGGGTGAATCTTGAAAACAAAAAGACTCAACGTGATAACCCATTTCGCCTAAAGAAGCAGCTGCTGAAGCACCTGCTAAGCCGGTGCCTACGACAATAATTTTATATTTACGCCGATTAGCTGGGTTGACCAGCTTATTGTTAAACTTATGGCTGGTCCACTTCTCTTTGAGGGTGCCTGTTGGAATTTTAGAGTCTAACATAATTTTAGTAATGGATTCCCGCTTTCTAAGGGAATGACATTTTTAATGACTTAACCAATAAACATAAACGGGAATTGAACTAAAACCAGCAACCATGATCAAAGCAAAATAATCACTGCATTTTTGGATAAAAGGTTCCCATTTAGGGCGAAAACCGCAGGTTTGAATAATGCTTTGGGCCCCATGCGACAAGTGCATCCCTAAAAAGCACACAGCAACAATATAAAGAATGCCATGGACAGGGTCTCTAAATGAGTTAAATACAAGCCCATAAAGCCCGTAGCTTTTGCCATGAATAATGGTGCGAGCCCCATGCTGATCAGCCCAGGCAAAATCAAGGATATGGAAAATCACAAAAACAAGTATATAAAGCCCGCTCCATGGCATGATCCTCTCTGCCAGGCTGCGTTTACCGACTGCTTGGTCAATGGCATAACGTTTTAACCCGCCACGGGCTTTAATATTTTGGATGACCAGAATATGAATAACAAAAATGTGTAGCAGGAAAATGACGGCAAGTAAAACCCGTGGGATTAACAGTAAAGGCCCTAGACTGTGTAATTTATGGGCATAGGAATTAAAAACATCAGGACCGGCGTAAATAAAAAGATTTCCGCCCAGGTGCGTTATAATAAATAAAATCAGCAGAAATCCGGTTATAGCAACCGTTTGTTTTTTGGCTATGGAAGAATTTAAAAACATGTTTTTATTATAATTAAGTAAATGAAAAACCCAAGATAAATCTCAAACCTTTTAGAAAGGAGATTTTTGATAGGTGCCAATTAATTCGGCCTTTGAAATGGTGCGCCCCCGAAGGGCCTTTTCGACCTCGCTGAGTGTTGGGCCTTCATTGATATTTAAAATCGTATTTAATGCATAGGCACGAAAAATATAATGATGTAACTTTTCATCTGATGGGCAAGGCCCACCGTAGGTATACTTTCCAAAATCGCTTAAACCTTCTGTCCCAGGATTTGTGTTTTCAATGATTTCCCCGATATTAGGCGGGATATTATAGATGACCCAGTGCGACCATACCCCTTCCGGGGCATCAGGGTCAGAGATAGTCAGCGCCAGGCTTTTAGCTTGGGCAGGGACATTTTTAAAGGATAACGGTGGATTAATGTCTCCACCATCGCAGGTGTATTTTTTAGGTATGTCCGTGTTATTTTCAAATGCCGCGGAACTTATTTGAAAATCATTTGATCCTGAATCGGCCAATACCAGCGATGGAAATATTAAAAATCCCGTAAAAACAAGAATAAGGGTTTTCATTTTTTAGAGCGTATCCATAAGTTTATTAAAGAACACATCCATATCGCTTTCAATCTCCAAGGCAACATTATACATATTTAATTCTACTTTTGAATTATTGATTATAACTATTTTACCTGGTACAAATTGCGGCAATGAGGCCGCAGGGTAAACGACACAGGAAGTGCCGATCACAAAAAATAAATCAGCGCTCTGGGCCAATTCGAGCGATTGATGATAATACTTAACATCTTCGCCAAAAAATACAATGTCTGGTTTAATGATACCCCGGCATGAGCAATGCGGTATCACATGCTGCAATACCATTGACTTTAATTCACGGTAGTCAAACGCCTTACGGCACTTAAGGCAATGGCTTTTTAGAAAATTACCATGCATATCGAGGACTTTTTGAGAACCTGCCTTTTGATGTAACCCATCAATATTTTGGGTGATCACCGCATGGATTTTACCTGCACCTTCAAGCGCCGCTAAAGCGTTATGGGTCACTGTTGGCTTTATCGTTGATTCAAGAGCGATAAAATCATGGGCAAATTCATAAAAGGGCTTAGGGTCTTTCAGAAAATAGGCGATATCAAATATTTTTTCAGCGTCGTATAAGCGGCTGGTATAAAGTCCCTGGGGCCCCCGAAAATCCGGAATGCCCGCATTGGTGGAAATACCAGCGCCCGTTAAAACGACGGTATTTTTGGATTGCAGGATTAATTCAGAACATCTGGCAACAAGGTCATTGGACATATTGCCCTGTAAATTCTTTAATTTCTTTGGTCCATATTTTCTTAATTTCCGGATCATTTTGAACGCGAGCATCCCCCCAGTTCATTGATTCAAAAAGCGGGTAGGCATTCCAATTACTATTGATGTAACATGCGATTTGGATGTCATCATTATTAATAAAATCAAAATAATGCCTAAACCATTCTTTTTTCCCATTGCTCGAAAACTCACCGGCTGGCGTTGATTCCGCGATCATTAATGGCTTTTGATGGTCCTTGGCGATAATAAAGAATTTCTTTGCCGTTGCGATCTGCATGGGATTAAAGATGGATACGGCAAACCAGTCCACATAATCATCACCTGGATACCAATCCATAAAATTGCCTTGAGGATCAATCATGGATGCAGAATGCCAGACATAGGCGACATTCTTAACGCCTTGGGCGCGCAGGTGGCCAACAATGTACTGATACGCTTCTTTATATTCTAAGGGATCATACGCATTGCTTGGCAAATCAAACTCATACCCTATCCGCAAATAAATTGGAGACCTTACCTCTTTCATCCATGCGGCTAATTTCAGGATATTATCATCATACCTTCCCTTTAAAGTATCATCCAATGCCCCGACCATGTATAAAGCTAATTGAATGACAGAATGTGGATAACGATGAATATAATAATCAGCATAATTAACACCGGCTCCATCATCAGCCGCTTTATCTAATCCTTGCATCTTTTGGATAGAAGTATAAACCATAAATCCTCCTGGAACGATGCCTATGCTCTTTATATAGGCATCAACCGTATCGATTTGCTGGCCAATGATAAGCAATTTTCCTGGCTTTGGAATAAAAGGACTGCTGAAGGCGTAAAAAGTAGTAAAACTTAATGTTAATAAAAAAAGAATAAAGATTTGAAAGAATTTTTGCATTTCTCAGTATTTTTTGATTTCGCCGGATGGAAATATTTTTTGAATAAAGAATTTAAGCTTCCTGATATTTTTCTTTCAAAGAAGCAACGACATTAGCGTCAGCAAGGGTGGTGATGTCCCCTAATGCCCTGCCTTCAGCGATATCTCGCAGCAGCCGGCGCATGATTTTTCCTGAGCGGGTTTTGGGCACATCTGCCGTAAAAATAATCCTGGAAGGACGTGCCAGAGGGCCTATTTTTTGAACGACATGATTTTTGAGTGTTTCTTCTGTTTTGGCATCTAATTGATGGCCTTCTTTAAGGATAACAAAAGCGGCAATGGCCTGGCCTTTGATTTCATCTTTGACCCCAACAACCGCTGCTTCTGCGACCATAGGATTATCCACCAGGGCACTTTCTACTTCGGAGGTAGAAATGTTATGGCCGGCCACAAGCATAATATCATCCACCCGTCCTAAAAACCAAAAATACCCGTCATTGTCACGCTTAGTGCCATCCCCCGCGAAGTAGTTCTTTCCTGACCATCGGCCCCAATAGGTCTCTTTATAGCGCTGTTGATCACCCCAAATTCCTCTAAGCATTGATGGCCAAGGGCTGGTGATGCTTAAGAAACCACCACCTGTTGGAATGATTTGCCCTTCTTCATTCAGGATCTCAGCGTCAATACCAGGCAAGGGCCTTCCTGCTGAACCTGGTTTCATGGGTGTCACACCAGGCAAGGTGGTGATCATAATGGCACCTGTTTCTGTTTGCCACCAGGTATCAACAATCGGGCATTTATGGCCGCCGATATTTTCGTAATACCAGATCCAAGCTTCTGGGTTAATAGGCTCTCCCACACTGCCAAGCAATCGTAAAGAACCTAGATTACAACCTTTGGGCCATTGGTCTCCCCATTTCATAAAAGAACGGATGGCGGTGGGGGCTGTATAAAGGATAGTAACCTTATACTTTTCGATAATGCGCCAAAAACGGTCGCGTTCAGGGAAGTCCGGGGCGCCTTCATAAAGGATTTGGGTAGCCCCATTAGTCATGGGGCCATAAACAACATAGCTGTGCCCAGTCACCCAGCCCACATCCGCCGTGCACCAAAAAATATCATTGGGCTTTAAATCAAATACCCAATGTGTCGTGCTGCAGACACCTGTTAAATAACCTCCGGTTGAATGGACAATGCCTTTAGGTTTTCCGGTTGTTCCAGAAGTATACAGGATAAAAAGAACATCTTCACTGTCCATGGCCTCTGGTTCGCAATAGGTTTTTGCATTACGGATAACATCATGGTACCAATGGTCACGGCCTGTCTTCATGGGCGTTTCATTTTTACAACGCTGTACTACTATCACGTCCTGGATGCTCGGGGTATGCTGGATGGCTGTATCAGCAATGCTTTTTAAAGGTATAATATTACCGCGTCTAAAACCACCGTCTGCGGTGATAAGCAATTTAGCATGGGCATCATTGATGCGGTCACGCAGGGCTTCTGCGCTAAAGCCGCCGAAAATAACGGTATGGATGGCACCTATGCGGGCGCAAGCCAGCATGGCAAAAACAGCCTCTGGCACCATTGGCATATAGATGGCCACCCTGTCACCCTTTTTAATGCCTAAACTTTTAATGGCATTGGCCAATTTATTGACTTCTAAATAACTTTCAGCATAACTAAACATTTTTGTATCGCCATTTTCCCCTTCCCACATTAAGGCTGTTTTATTGCCTAAATTGGCCTTAATGTGCCGGTCCAAACAATTATAAGAAGCATTGATTTTTCCGCCGACAAACCATTTAGCAAAAGGTTTCTCCCAAATTAAGACCTGTTTCCATGGGCAAATCCATTCAAGTTTTTTGGCGCATTGTTCCCAAAAAGCCAGACGATCAGTTTTTGCCTTGTCGTACAAAGAGTTGTCTTTTATATTGGCCAGACTTTGGAACAAAGAAGGGACTTCAAAAACGCGGGTTTCGTGCAAAAGATCATCGACTTCGGTTTTAAACTGTTCCATAATTATCTTTTGATAAAAGCCATGATTTCTTTAAATTTAGGGCTGTCAGCCGTTTTAAGGAGTTCACACATGGCCATTTCTGTGGTCGTAATCGTGACACCCTCATCCCTCATGCGGCTAATGGCCAAATCCCTGTCAAATTGTTGACGGGAAGAAACAGCATCAGCAATCACGAATACCTGATACCCATGACGCTTAAGGTCACGCACCGTTTGGTAGACACAGACATGTGTTTCAATGCCTGTGATTAAAATTTGACGCTTATTTATCTTTTTTAAATGCTCGACGTATTCAGAACAGCCATAGCAACTAAAGCTTCGTTTATGAATTGGTTTAATCATAGGGTAAAGCAAATCCTTTACAGATTCAACAGTTCCCCCTATTTTATCCGGCGCTTGCTCACTCCAGAGGATAGGGATTCCAAATGCGATGGATGCCCTGATAAAATGCTGAATATGCGTCAAGACCTTTTCATGTTCATGGACCAACCCGGTCAGCTTGCCCTGAACATCAATCACTGCTAATGCTGAATTTTCGATATCTAACATTAATGGGTTATTTCGATTGGGTTTCAATAATACCGCAGGCTATGCGGCCACCGGCGTTACCTAAGGGTTGGCTAAAATCATCCTTTTTCTCATGAAGAATAATGGATAATCTGTTAACCGCATATTTGCCGTCATTTAAAGTCAGTCCAGGCATAAAAACAGAAAAATCACCTGTACCATCAGCACCAATGACGATATTTCCCATGTCTCCAGCCATGGCTTTCATAGGGCCGTCCATAGGATATAAACCATGAGGAGATTTATCTGGATTAAAGTGACCTCCCGCAGCCTTGCCCATGTCCGAGCAATTACCAATGGCATGGATATGAAAACCATGAGAACCTGCAGGCACATTAGACAGCTTGGCCACGACAGTCAACCCCCCTTTTTCTTCTGTTAAAGTAACAGTACCGGCAATTTTAGAATCGGGTGCAGTACCTTTAAGAATAGCAGTCGCTGTTGCAGACCAGGCAGATCCTGCTGATAAAAACATTGCTCCCATCATAGCTAAAATAAGATTAAATTTTTTCATATTTATCTCCCTCTATATTAATGGGTTTTGTTAAATTTTATGCCTGCGGGTCCTGTCCCAGACTCGCCGTTAAGCTGCTCCTGATTCGAGTTCGAACCCTATCAGCGGCCAGTACCCTGGTTTCCCTATGCAGCTGACTTGTGCAGTCACCGTCCGCCGCTTAACGTCAAGTCTGGGCCACCCGCCGAATGATACACAATACACGCGCAAGCTGATACCGATATTTTGTTCTGGCGTATAAAAATTTGGGGCGCTGCTTTCGGCTCAACTACTTCGCGTGACCAACTTCTTGGAAACAAACGGTTCCAGCGTGAAAAACCAAATTTTAGCCAGAACAAGATATCGGTGTCAGCTGTCCAACGCATTTTTCATAAAACTTTTGATACTACCTTAATCTAGATTTCCGATGCACTTTACCCCCGAATGTTTTAATCGGGAGAGGGAATGAGATAGATTTAGAAATTAATTTTTTAATTCTATCCCAACTGGGCAGTGATCTGAACCCATCACATCTTTTAATATAAAGGCTTTTTTGAGTTTGGGCAATAGGTTTTCTGTCACAAAGAAATAATCAATGCGCCAGCCCACATCGCGGGCACGGGCACCGGTGTAATAATCCCACCAAGTGTAATGCCCGCCATCCTTGGTAAAATGGCGAAAGGTGTCGATATAACCACACTTAATAAATTTGCTGACCCATTCCCGTTCTTCAGGAAGAAAACCTGTGTTTTTTGCATTTTCTTTAGGCCTTGCCAGGTCAATTTCAGTATGGGCGGTATTGACATCTCCGGTGATGATTATTTTCTTGCCCGATTGACGAAGTTTTTCAATTTTGGCCAGGAAAGCGTCATAAAACTTCATCTTAAAAGGCACTCGCTTGTTGCCAGCACCTCCATTTGGGTAGTAGATGTTAAACAGCATAAAATTACCATAATCAGCAACCAAGGTCCGGCCTTCATTATCAAATTCTTTGCTGCCCAGACCTTCGGTAACAGCTTTAGGCTGCACTTTAGTATAAATCGCCACACCACTATACCCTTTTTTTTCAGCCGCAGACCAATATGAATGATAGCCATCTGGTTTAATGAATTTTTCCGTCAATTGCTCAGGATGCGCCTTGGTTTCCTGCAAGCAAAGGATATCGGGAGATTCTTTTTGCAGCCATTCAAAAAACCCTTTTTTTTCCATGGCGCGGATGCCGTTGACGTTCCAGGACAATATCTTCATTCTACCCCCCTCCCTGACCGAGTTATACTATTGCAAATTCAATGACCTGCATGCCGCAGAGAGCGGCAGGCCTCCCCGCAAGGGGGAGGGAATTAAATTTGAACTGGCACTCTTTTTGCTCCCCAATGTCCTGGGATTGACTCAAAGAGACCTGCGATTCGGTGACCGCAAAAACCACACGCGTTATTTCGAAGATTATACTCCCCTAAAACAAACCAATCACGTTCAATTAATAATTTTTTACAGGAGGGGCAATAGGTGCTCGAACCTTTGGGATCATGGACATTGCCTGTATAAACATAATGAAGGCCCTTTGAGATAGCAATGTCCCTCGCCTTTTGTAAGGTGTCTATAGGAGTGTGAGCTCGATCCATAATTTTATAATCAGGATGAAAAGCAGTGAAGTGCAAAGGAACATCAAAACCAAAGTTATCCGCAATCCATTGGCACATGTCAGCAGTTTCCTGTGGCTGATCATTCAGTCCTGGAATCATTAAATTAGTGATCTCAAACCATACCTTTGTTTTATTTTTTAAATATACAAGCGTGTCTAAAACAGGCTGCAAATGGCTTAAGGTAATTTTATTATAAAAATTTTCCGTAAAAGCCTTTAAATCCACATTCGCAGCATCCATGTGTTCATAAAATTCTCCCCTGGCTTGAGGAGTTATATATCCTGCTGTGACAGCGATTGTTTTAATGCCCAATTTATGGCATTCAATAGCGGTGTCTATGGCATATTCAGCAAAAATCACCGGATCATTATATGTAAAGGCTATACTTTTAGCATTAAGGCGTTGGGCTGCTTGGGCAATGGTTTGAGGGCTTGCTTCTTCAGTAAGCCGGTCAAATTCTTTAGATTTGCTGATGTCCCAATTTTGGCAGAATTTACAACCTAGGTTACATCCGGCTGTTCCAAACGAAAGGCATGATGTTCCCGGAAGGAAATGATTAAGCGGCTTTTTCTCGACAGGATCAAGGCAAAAACCACTGGAGCGTCCGTAGGTGGTCAAAACCAATTGACCATCAATGTTTTGCCGGACAAAACAAAACCCACGCTGGCCTTCTCCTAAGATACAAAGGCGCGGGCAAAGATGGCATTGCAGACGGCCATCATCGGTTTTATTCCAATAACGAGCCAAGTACGGCATAAGTTTAGGATAATTTTTTAATTTCTTCAGGTGATATGATGCCTACAGATACAATCATTTTGAGAGCTTCTTCTACAGTCCAACCGCAATCAACAGTTTGGGAAGGCTTAAGGATAAAAATGATACCTGTTAAAGGGTGCGGTGCGGTCGGTACAAAAACTTTTAACAACTCTTCCCCGTCTTGATTTTTGATAGATCCGGTTATAAATCCCAACATCCATCCATGGCCATTAAAAGAGTCCACCAAAACAGCTTTCTTAAAAGCTTGTTTTTGAGGATCAGTCATGGATAGGGTGTCTGAAATCTGCTTACCGACACCGTATATAAATTTAATGATTGGGATCCGATCAGCAATGTTATCAATAAACTTTAAAATCTGGCGGCCTAAAACATTGCTGAATATCAGACCAATTATATATAAACTTGCCAAAAGCAACACAATACCCAAACCTGGAATTTGGCGTATGTCTATGTATTGAGATAAAAATTTCAATACTTGCTGGTCGATAAATTTACGCAACAACCAAATAGCGGTCCAACATAGGATAATGGGTATAATGGCTAAAATACCGCGTAAGATATAGGTGCCTAAATGGAAAAAGAATTTCTTCATAGGAAAATCATATTAACACAAAATTTTTGATAAGACATTAAAAAATACTTTGACTTTCGACAGGGCTGGGATAAGATAATTGCTTATCATGAACCGTAAACCTTGCACACCCAATTTTAATACACCGCCTGAAAAGTTCTCCAAAGAAGAACTTAACAAAATCGCTGCTGGCTCTATTGCCGGAAACGTGAAGGCTGATTTTGCGGATCTTAGCCGGGACGACATTGCCTGGGAAACTGAAGCCTTGGCTAAATCCCACGGCATTTATCTTGAATTTAACCGTGATAAAGAAGCTGCGGGCAATAAAGAGTGGATTTATATGCTCCGCATCAGCATTCCCGGCGGCGGATCTTTGAGTCGTGAACAATATAATGTTGTTGAAGAAATCAGTGAAAAATACACTAAAGATCCTGATGGCCATGCTTCTATCAGGCTGACTAACCGCCAGAACATCCAATTCCATTGGATCAAAAAGCAAAATGTCCCCTTGGTCGTTAAAACCCTGGCGGAATCTGGTTTAAATACGCTTAACGGCTGCGGTGATAATACCCGCAATGTCATGGGCTGCCCTTTGGATCGTTTTTCAGACGTCATTAATACTAATGCCCTGGCCCAAAAGAGCGGTGCTTATTTTCAGATGCCCATAGAGCCTTTTATTTCGGTCTGGCAAATTGACCCGACCAAAATCCGCAAGCCTGGTGAATCTTTTGCCTATGGTAAAAATTTACTTAACCGTAAATTTAAAATCGGCTTTGCTTCTGCCCACAAGGACGCCCACGGAAATTTGGTCCCTGATAACTGTACGGAAGTTTTGAGTGATGATGTGGGTGTAGTTCCTGTCATTAAGAACAATAACGTCATTAAATATCAAATTTATGTCGGTGGCGGCCAGGGTGAACGTAACGGCAAACCGTCCATGGCTTGTTTTGCCCAAGCTTTAGCACAGGTCAACGAAGCTGACTTGTTGAAAACATTAGACGCTGTTGTCAAAGTCCACCAGCATTGGGGAGACCGTGAAAACCGTATTTGGGCCCGTGTTAAATTTGTGGTCAAGAAAATGGGCATTGCCTGGTACCGCCAAGAAGTTGAAAAAATCCTTGGTGTCAAACTAGAATTGCCTGATCCAAACTTAGATCCCGGTGCACGTCATATGCATCATGGCTGGATCAAACAGCCTAGCAATGGCTTGTGGGCCTTTGGCATGTATATCGAAAATGGCCGTCTTATAGACAACTCACCTAACGGCAAATTAAAGAGCTTGTGCAAGCATTTGATGAACACCTACCCTGTTGAATTTATGATCACACCTAATCAGGATGCTTTGTTCATCAATTTACCTGAAAATTTAAAAACTGCTTTTGAAGCAGACCTTAAGAAGTTTGGTTTTGGGCAGCGTAATGGTCAAGAATACTCTACCTTCCGCCGGCTTTCAGGTGCCTGCGTTGGCCGTGATACCTGCCGATTGACCTATACCGATTCAGAAAAATTTGAACCAGAGTTACTGGATCAATTAGAAGCTATGGGCTGGGGTGATTTAAACGAATCTATCGGGATCACCGGCTGCGAGCGCCAATGTTTCAGGCCTGCCACCAAGACTTTTGGTTTGGTTGGTTCCGGCTTTAACCGCTATCAATTAAAACTGATGGGCAGCGAAGACGGCCGCCACCAAGGCTTGCCTATGCTTTCTGCTGACGGTGACAGTATTTATCTGAAATCCATCCCCCGTGAACGGGTGGCTCAAGTTATTGATGCCCTGCTTAAGAATTGGAAAACGAACGCTCGACCTGATGAAAGTGTCGGTTATTTTCATCGCCGGATCGGCATGGAAGCTATTATCTCCCATCTTAAAGAAAATCCCGTCACCTCTGATCTAATGGTCAAGACATTATCAGCTGATTGTGTTATTGATTAAAAATTATATAGATGTTTAGCATGTCATCCCCGCGAAAGCGGGGATCCAGGGTAATGGATTCCCGGAGCAACTGCGAATGTCCGGTATGAGGACCTTTCGCGGGAATGACAATGTAGCTAAACAATTACAAAATTATTTTAAGTAAGGCCTAACAAAGGCCGGATGTCGGCATTGGTCATGGGTGTCATGCTGATGATGACTGGTACTGCGGAATGAATCCCTTGTGCCATTATACGGTTGATCATGGCAGAGTCAATATTTGCCAGCTGTACCCCGCTGCTGGCATCCTTGTTAATGCTCATGGACATATTAGAAGCGTTTAAATCGATACCGCCCGGGAAAGGTTCTTTAACAGCAGTTTGAGTATTAGACATCGCTTCATTTACATGTAAGAATTTACTTAACACATCTATAAACCCTTCTCTCGTTTTGCGAATACTTACTTCTTTAATATCATAAGGAAAATAACTTGAGGTGTGTATAGAATTTTGCTGTTTTCTCATGTCATTTATCATTGGCAAGGTCTTTACTATAAATTCCCTTTGACGTCTTGCAATGGTTTCAGTGTCCTTGCCATCTTGACGGACTTTATTGCTATCAAATTGTGCTTCTGATTCTGTTCTAGCTTGAATTCTTTTCTCGGCCGCATGCTCAGGAAAATCGATATCAAGGATAAAACTAAATACAAGCGGTTTTCCACCTATATGGATTTTCTTTTCCTTAACCATTTCCCATTGGGCTGGGGTGCGGGGAAATCCATCAAAATAAATATATTTTGCATTGGTTATTTCTGGTTCTCTTTCAAAAATCTTATTTATAAGAAGCAAGGCTGTTGAATCCTTAATCATTCTCCCGGCGTTCATATCGTTAATGTCTTCTGGAACATCTAAAAACTGGACATAGTAACCGTATTTTTCCCGGTCCATTGCTTCCTCAGCCAGTTCTTTTGGTGTTTTAGGTTGATCTTTTGTTTCAGCTTGCTTAACAACCCGTTCAATTCCCCTAAAATAATCGCCCATGACAACGGTTTGAATTTGTTCATCGGCAGGCAGAAAAGTGTTCATTTTCTTAATAAAGGCAAGCATCAATTCGCCTTTACCAGCTCCAGGCCGGCCAGTGGCAGTCCAGTATCTTACGCTATAACGAAATTCATTAACTAAGTCCGGAGTTATATTAAGCCCGTCAGAGGCCATTGCTTGACTCGTTTCCTGTGCTATCAAATAAGTTTTTACATATAAAGCACCATACTCATTGTATAAATTGTGACGTACTGGTTCCCTGTTTTCGATCTTTGCACTGTTTATCTGTCCTAATAAATCACCGTGCACTTGGGTCAAACCATCTTTGTATCCCCATTCCTCCTGAAGTGGACGGTTAAATTCATCATCAACGCCTTTATTAACAGCATCTAATAAAGGCTGGCCTAGATGCGAGACACCTGATCCTATGATAAGGTCGTCAATTTCAACACCATATTGGGCATAAACGGCTTTCAGGTAAACACCTATGGCCCTGCCCATTTCAAGGCCAGCGGTGTGAATATCCGCAGCATTAAGTTTGGATGTGTTTGGAACATTAAATCTTTGAGATAGGTCTAGGCCACCAAGCCGATTTTCGACATCTTTAAAAGAAGCAAAAAATTTGCCGCTTAAGTCATGCAATTGACCTTTGGTCTGCACTGCAACCCATTCATAATGACCATCGGGAAAATAAACCAAATGATGCCCGATTTCACCCAAAAGATTATTAACAATTTTTCCGCCTGAAAATAGTTTCCCTAGAAAGAATGTGGCCTGTCCGACTCCTGTTCCCCATATCCAGTACGTAAGGTTTTTAGCCCCGGGACGGGTCCCGCGTTTGTTTATTTCTGCCTCAAGCGCAGCAACCGCATCATGGAGAATTTCCACTCGATTAATGATAAAGCCTTTTTTACGTAAATTGTCCCTAATGGCATCACTGAGCACACGACCTTTAATATACGGCAGATTGGACGAATTATCGTCAAACACTCCCCTGCGGTCAACGCTACCTCCGACAAATGGTCCTGGAGAAGAAATTCCCACTAAGGAAATTCTTTCTTTTACTTCAGGAGACAATGAATTTACTTGAGTCATTATTTGTTGGCTTACATGGTCAATAAATTTGTTCCACAATCTTTCTCTTATAATTTTTCTGGACTTTTTTTGTTCTTTTGCCAGGCGTGATAAGTATTGTTCAAAGTTTTCATTATTTCTTTTGTTAGGTAAGCTGGGGACCGATAACGCTGGCAGCATAAAACGACCGTCAGAATCCAGGACCGTACCGGCAACCGTGCTCCCGCCAATTTTAAAGGTGACGGAATAATACCCATCTGGAGGCAAAAATGCATAAAATTCTCGGGACCCATCTTCGCCATTTTTTGTAAAATCAGAAATGGCAATCTTAGGACGTTTGGGGAGAGTCATCATTGCCTGGTTTTGAGAAAGGACATTAAGAAATTCATGAGATATGGATGCCATGCTGGGATATTTATTTAAAATTCCCTTATTGGTCAAAAAATCTATTAAAACAGGATAATGGGTTCTAATTCTATTTCTATTTTCCATTAAAGCCTTTAGAATTTCCGGGCCAATTTTTCCGGTTGAATTATCCTGGTCCAATAATCGCACCAGATCATCAAACATTTCCAATTTTCCCAAGATTTTAATAAATTCAATTTGAACTGAAAAATTCTTTTCTAACCTATCAAACATTCTGTCTTTCAGAAAACGAGCAAGTTCTACGCGCTGTTCTGGCGAAAGATATAAAGTAAATTTATTCAAAACAATTGCCGCATTCATTCTTAAAATTCTTAATTCCTTGTCCTCAGTAGACAATACCTGAATAAGAGACTCAAAATCTTCTTGTTCCAAGATGCTCCTTACCAATAAGTCATTTACATTATGATTTAAAATACCAATTAACTTGGTTGAAAGCATGATCCCAGAGGCTTGGATAATTTCATTCGCATTTGACTGAAGTAATTTTGGAGAATAATTTTGATTTTTTAATCTAGGCGTTTTGCCGTCAATACTTACCAATATCAAATTTGATGCAGTATGTCTGCGGTTTTCCACAGTAATGAGATGTTCTGTCTGGCCAACTCGTATAGTCAATGAACGTAAATTAGCACCAGGGCCCGTGTCAGAAACAATCACATATTGTTTTGAATCAGCCATAGCTGCATTAGAGTTTCCTAGAGCGATTTTTTCAGAAACTGTAAATTTAGTAAGATTATTTGACAAAGAAACTTGTGTTGCCATGGCAGAGTTACTGACAATAGTTTCATCCAAAGCTGAAACAAAACCGCCAGAGAAATATTTTCTTGGCATGCTTGGGCCATCTATTGAGGTATCTTCCTTAACATAGTTAAATACACCTTTTTTGTACGCCTGCAGGTATTGGTTGTAAATTTGATTAGGAGATAAATCATGTTGATTAACACTATTTGGTCTTTTGATACCATTGACCATGCTTTGATTGGCATAGACTTTATTCAAAAGGGCTTCTTTCAGGCTCCTTTTGTACCAGGTGGCTAAAACCAGAGAATTAAAGATTTGGCGTAGGACAGTAAAATTCTTGCCGGTATTAACTTCTTTTTCGATTTCGGGGAGGATGATTTGACGAATAATGTTGGAAGTTAATAATTGTGTTTTGTCATCCCCGAATGTTTTAATCGGGGATCCATTTTTGTGCTTAATTAATGATAGATAATCCTCTTCCAGCATGACCTTCATATGGCCATTGACGACAAAGGCTGATTGGCCATGTTCGTAGACTGTGGCTTTATCAGCAACAATCCAGACTTTATTAAAAGTATTGACCGGGATTTGGGCGGTGCCAAACATTTGCCGGGATTTGGAATATATCCTGTCCCAAAATTCTTTGCCTAAATCCTTTTCTGGATATATTAGCGAAGCTGTTAATTGCTTTAGAATATAATCCTCTGCCAGCAGATCTCGGCCTAAAGCTGTTTGGCCCAGGGCTTTGGGGACTATCTTTTTCTTTTCATAAGGCGAAAGATTGACCCAAAGGTCTTTTTCAGGGATTGTTAAGCAGGCAAAAAAATACTTAATCAGACGATCAGCATCTTTTTTTAAAATCCCTCTCGGTGCTTTATTGCCGCTATCAACTATAAAATCAAATAAAAGAGGGTTGTCTTTGTGGACTGTTAAACCTTTGATTAGCGCGGGCTCATATGATGGACTTAGATTAACCAAGCTGCCAGGTGCTGGCAGATCTGGAACAGACTGAGAACGGGCAATTGGTTGTAAAGAATTCAGGGTGAAGATTAAAATGACTAGAATGTGAAGAAGTTTTCTAAACATTGGTATTATATTACAAAACTAATTTAGATTTACACCTAAAAAATGGTAAATATTAGTTATTGGCGTGACCCTCACAATTACGGGTAAAAAGCCATTGGTAGAAAAATTCGCAATCTGGGTCCTCTCAAGATTTAATAAAGGCATGGCATCACCTTTTGTCTGCATATTAAGGAAGTTTTCGTCTAAATTAATACCGCCAGGATTTCTTCTGGATACATCCATGGACCAATCTTTGGGAGGATAGGGATTCTGCTTAAAATATTCCCAATCTTCCTGAGAAACTTCAGTATGTAATAGCCTGTCGTGGCTGTGGATTAATGCAGTAAATTCTTTACTTTTTTCTCTTTTTCCTTTTTTCCTATTATAATCATCATAGACTACACCTATATCATGTGCAGTATACTTCCTTGTTATATCTCTTTTTAATAGTTCACTTCTACCTCTACTGCCATAGATTGTCCATAAACAATACAGGTATGTTCTTACCTCACGGCTTAACCTATCATCATTTCGCGCCATGCTTGGTAAGCCTAAATCATGTGCGTAATCAGGATAAATAGTGACAAACAAGGCCTTAATGGCAGGATTTCTTACAATTAGGAATAAAATATAAAGAGATAATTTATTATCGTAGTTTTTTTGTTTAGATACCGCTTGATGAAGTGTTTCAAGAGTTGGTTTTTCTTTAATAGTTTCTCTAAATGCCTTTGTACCACAAAGATTTTTAAGCTGTCCTGTGCTCGTTATAACATAATTCCCAGACATATTAGCAAGAAGGGCATTTAATAATCCTTGCAATTGTCGGTACGACAATTCAATCCTTTCTGCTTCAGCACTGTTTTCTTGACGAAGAACAAAGGTTGGCACTGCCGGTGTAGGAGCATTCGCTTGTTCTGGCGGTTGAATTTTTTCTGCTTTTACAACAAAATCCCTGTTTGATTTATATCCCAAGTCCCCTAAATGCTTTATCAATTCAGGTTTGTTAACTTCATTAATTTTTAGATCATCAAGAATAAAATTAATGACATTATTTTGAATGTCAGGAATAGTGCCGTGTTCATCAATGACTAATGATATCGCTGTTTGAACGTATTCTTCATTGATGCCTTTTAATACATCAGCAACATCAGTTTGAGCAGGCTTAACAACATCCATTGGAGGTGCATCTATCTTAGGAGGAGTTTCTGTAAACACCGTTGGTATATAGACCACCCTTGCAGGCGCAGTTGTTGTCAATTTAAGCCTAAATTGCATCTCTTTAATGATGTCATTGATTTTAGTTTGTATCGATTCTACCGAAGATTCATCATGCGGCATTCTCTGTGATTTTTCCATAATATAATAAAATTCAAAAATTTGCACAGCAATTTCGGTCAATATCAAAATATTCAAGTCATCAACGTCTCTTATGGTAATAGTTGCTTCGCGGGCTTTTTTCATGACTTCTTGTTTCTTTTCATGTACAGCCATTGTTATGCCAGTTTTGCTAATTGTTACTGAAAACAAACTTAATAACTCAACCGTCATCTGTTCATTATTAAAGAATTCCTTAATCGCCTTCGCTAATTTAGATGCCGCTTCCTGCATCTTCCCTGCTGTCATTAAATCCAGCACATCTCTCAACTCTTTTTTATACTCCTCTTCTTCAATGGCGCTTTGCATGGCTGAATCTTTAGGGTGTTCTAAATAAAATTTCCATTCTGTTTCATTGACGCTTGTATTACGGATTGGTGCGCTATAGTACAAAGTATTGTATGCGTTTGTCTGATTTTTTGTTGCTCGGGTTTTTAAATCTTTATAAAATCGATGAATATCACCTATAGAAAAAGTTTTTATAGGAAACCCTAAAGAAAGCAATTTTTCTAAGCCAAATAGCGCTACAAGATTATCAAGATAAGTAATCTTATCTCTGGAGAGCTCCGTTACAGCAGTTGATTTTTTTGAAAGCATTTCTTTAAGAAAATCTGGATAAATGTAACCAAAGAGCTCTCGGATACCTTTCTGATTTTTAGCAATGAGAAAATATATTATTAAGGATAGTTTCCTACTATTATCAATAGTAGATTTTGCCCGGTTCAAAATATTATCGACAGCGTCTTTTTCATCCCCAATGGCCCTATTAAAAATATTCTCAGTAATTAACATTTTTAATTCATCCACCGTATCTATGTTCATTGGACGGAAACCGAACAACGTTAATGATTTATTAATTTCTCTGCGTAAAAGTTCATACTTATATTTGAGCACATAATCTCTGTTATTATTGTATCCCAGCCTTTCAAGGAACGCAGACACATTTGATATGTTGACTTTATAAGTCTCAGCAATTCTTTTTATAACTTGCTGACCTAATTTATCATCCTTGGTATCGCCTTTTTTGGCTCTTAATATTTCTTCAATTACCTGGTTGTCATTTAGATCTCTTAAAAGCAATTGTGTATTTGCTTGATCACGATAAGAACGAAGTTTGTTTTTTCCTTCATCGGTCGTCCAATTAATTTCCATGACATGGTTAAGATATTTTTCAATGATGTTTTGATCAATCCCAGTGGTCAACTCCTGGATATCTTTAACAAGCAGTTTGTAAAAATCTTCATCAGAAACAGAGTTATTTAAGTGGTCTTGTTGATTAGAGCTTATAAGTTCTAAAATATCTTCTTTTGTTATTTCCAGCAATTCTGCTGGTATTTTTTCATCATTAGTATCAGGACCGCTGATTTCTTGCTCTGCTGGCTCTTCAACATGGACCAAAGGTTCTCGGGACGGCTCGAGCTCATTGGGAGTTTGAAATGGTATTTCAGGTTTCTTAAGCTCTTTAATTGGTTTTGGCTCAATAGATGTCGCTGGCACCTTTGGTTGTAGTTTTTCTTTAGACTGTGGGATGACATCCTCTTTTGTTTTATTTTTATCCAATTTTTCAAGCATTTTAATTTTATTTATTAACGATGTTCTGCCTATTTTTAAAGCATCAGCAAGCCTTTCTATGCGATCATCTTCATCTGTATTAGGAAGCCTGTCATAGTCAGGATTTAAATAAAAATTGATCGATATCCGACTTATACCTGTAATTCTGGCTAAATCCGCATTCGACAATTTTAATTCATCACGTCGCCTAGCAAGGAATTTTTTTAAATTAGGAATAGTTTTTATGTATCCGGGAATAAAAATAAGATCTGGCGTGGCAGCTTTGTTAGCAAGCTGGTTCTTTAACTCGATTCTCCTTGCTTCTTCTTGCTGCCTAATCTTTTCAATCCTGTCGTCTAAAGACTTGTGATTAATTTTTAAAACCTTTGCGATTATTTCAATATGTTCTTTCGCAGGAAGTTTAGGCCCATTTTGCCTTGAATAAGTTTCAAGTATTGAATAATTGATGCCAGTTTCTTCGATGTATTGCTCCCAAGACATATTTAAATCAAGCTTTCGGCGGGTCCTTAGGAATCTAGCAAGTGTAGGAAGGGTATTTACATCTAAGGGAACTGATATTTCTTTTATTTCAAGTGCTTGAGCAACCGCAGGCTCTTGATTAATGACAGGAGCGGCACTTATTGGCACTTCTATACCCATTAAACCCTGAATTTTATTTATTTCGTTTACCTTGGCGCTGATAAAACTTTGTTTTTCTTGAATTTCTTGATCCAATAAAGTGATTTTGGCATTTGCTTCACTATTCATTTCTTGTAAACGCTGCTTTTCTGCCTGCAGTTCCGTCGTTTTCCTGGCGATCTCAGCATCTATTTGTTTTACTTTTTCCCCATCTTCAGCAAGCAGTTCACTTAATTTCTTTACTTGAGCTTCTGCAGCTGCAAACGCAGTAGCCATTTTCTCAATTAAAATTTGTGATAATCTACTTTTAGAAGCAATAATATTTTGCGTTTTTTTCTCAATCTCAATCCTTTGATTTTCATTGTTAACCATCTGTTCATCTTTTTGTCTTTTTAATCCTTCAATTTCATCTTCAAGATCAGATTTGACTGCTTTATTTTGATGATATTGCTTTTCAGCTGATTTTGCTTCAATTACTTTATAAGCGTACAAAATTTCCAAGGCAAGGCGCGTCACCAATAAGATTTTTCGAGCTTCAATGTCGTTTTCAGTGACTGTATACTCAACAATTTTCGTGACGAATTCATCTAATTGATCAGATTCGAATCTTTCAACATTTTTAAGAGTATCTTCTAAAGAATCCTTATCTGTTAGTTCACCA